>Ga0233432_10003809_pt1 | contig 13529 bp, 22 predicted proteins | sample SI_122_August201_6_FD_179870 | JGI IMG/M metagenome (GOLD analysis project Ga0233432, IMG submission 179870) | Seawater microbial communities from Saanich Inlet, British Columbia, Canada - SI_122_August2016_10_MG | ecosystem: Environmental > Aquatic > Marine > Inlet | place: Canada: British...
GTGGCGCAATAGACAGCGGTATCGACATCCACTACGATGGAACAACGCTCAGTGCCGCGACGAACTCCGCAGTGGACTCACTCAAGGCCAAGGGCTGGAGCATCTTTATTAATAGTGTTGAACAATAACAAACATGAACGACGAGACTCATCTATTCTTCCGCTTCAGCAACGAGGCATCCTACGAGCAGCTCACAGCCGCTGGTAACACCGCAAGGAACCTACCTGACGGCAACGGAACTGAACGGTGGTTGGCACTTTGGGATAAGACTTTTCTCGACCCTGAGACCAACAGCGATAGGTTATATTGTGTGAAGAAGGCAGGGGTGTTACCTAGTGACGACTTTGACCTAGAGGGTATCGAAGAGATTAACCTTGAGACCTACCTCCAACGCTTGAGCTGGGAGCCACCTGTCGAAGAAGACCTTGAGATGCTCGACGAACTAGAAATTTTAGACTAATGGACGAACAACAAGAACCACTCACAGACATTGAGCAGAGCCGCGCTGACACTGGGTTTCGTTATTATGTAGTGCAGCCTGATGAGCTTTATACAGGACTGGTTAGTTCCGTAGATGCTGACCGCCAATTTCCCAATAAGCAGCAAACAACTCTGACATCATTGCCACCCGTTGAGAGCCTTGCAGAAGCCACTGACGGCAGCGGGCGGTTGATTGCAATTGATTGTTGGCGTTTCACCGCAAACGATGACGTGCTTCTCGACGGCGTTGATGGAGTGCAGGAGTTGACGCATCTGGAATTCTTATCAATCAAACCTGAGCCACAAAACGACCTTGAGTGATGGACAACCATTTGACCCACCCAATCACTGGAATGCTCGCATCAAGCTGGTCGGCCATCTCTGCCTATTTCAACCATTTTGAAACAGCAATAGGTTTTGCGTCTGCATTCATTGGGTTGATTATCGGAATCCTTTCCTTGGCAAACACTTGGCAGAAATTTAAGAACCGCAAAAAATGATTGATTACATCCTAAACAACAAAGAGCAACTCTTCGGAATTGTCACCGCCGTCATCGCAGCAGCTTCCGCAATTGCTGCCCTGACACCCACGCCTAAAGATGACACGATTATTGGAAAGGCTTACAAGCTGATTGATTGGCTAGCCCTTAACGTGTTCAAGGCCAAAGACAAGTGATAAAGCTTCTCACAGCCGCTCTGAGAGCCTTTGTCGCGCATTTGGAATGGAAGCAACGGAATTACATTTATGAGCTTGAAGACGCAATTGATGAGCTTGCTGCTGATGGCAGTGCTGCTGCCAAGTTGCGCATTGAAAGACTCGCTGCGCGGCTTAAACGAGAGCGCACTCTACGACCCGCCGACAGTGACTCTGATTAAGGGCCAGTTTTATCAATTTGAAGAAGGCATCTTACCCGGGCGCGGGCAGAAGTTTCACAGTGACTATTCCTATCGAAGAGCCATAATAATCGGCAAATGAAATCACTCATTCAAAAACTGCTCTCCTTGTTTTTTAAACGTGAGCCAAAACCCGAGCCAGTCAGAAAAGTTGCCATTTGCGTAGGCCACAGCCGAATCAATGACAGCGGCGCTAAAAGTGTGGGGGGTGTTAGCGAGTGGGAATTTAACCATGCCGTTGCTATCTTTCTAAATGAGAAGCTCAAGGAGCGCGGGATTGCATCCGAAGTCATCAACGAATACCCGTTCAAAACATACGGCAAATCAATGGACTGGGTGCGAGAGCGAACTTGGGGATTTGATGTTGCGATTGAGCTTCATTTTAACAGCTACACAAGCACATCGGCAAAAGGTTTTGAGTATCTATTTTACCACGGCAGCAAAAGCGGCGAGAAGCTAGCCAAGGCATTTGCCGATGCACATGAAGCAGCGATTCCTGCTCAAAATAACCGTGGCGCAAAGATGGTGCGGGTTGGTGAGCGCGGCTATAAGTTCCTAATCAAAACAGAGCCAACAGCAATCATCTGCGAGCCGTTCTTTGGCAGCAACCCAGGCGAATGGGTGCTGTTTGACGGCAATCAGGAGGTGCTTGCAGACGTTTACGCTGACGCACTCAAGAATTATTTTGCTGCTTAAACCCTTATTCCATAAGGGATTTTAAAGAAAAACGCTCTAGCGGATAAAAAAAGTCTTTTACTCCCGGGGCATTTGTGTATTCTCACGGCGATATGAGAGACATTGAAATGAAAACAAACGCTAACGGTGATGTTTATTACACCGCCAAAGATGCCGAAGGGCAGACAATTTATTCGTTCACTCCTAATTTTGAGGACTATTGGACTCAAGAAGACGAAGATTTTCACAACAATATATAATGAACGCAAAAGAGATTCTCCAAGCTATCGCCTACATTGCAATCATGATTCTTTTAGCATGGGCTGGCGGGCAACCTTAAACTTTAACGGCTGGCAGCCTACTACCACTCCTTGGAACGAGTTCAAACAAATCCTGACAGCCCGGAAAGACGGGCAACAACTATTAACGATATGAAAGACAAACAATTCGCAAAAGAAACCCTGCAAGAAATCACCCAAGACATCATTGATGCAAGGGGTGCCTTTAATTTAAAAGGCGTTAGAAAGTGGCTTACCGCATACACTTGGTTTACTGATGTAGACAAGGCATTAAGCCTTGATGAACAAAACGAAATAATTTTAGAGACTTTGTAATGAATCACCCACTACTAACAATCCTTGCCATTCTTTTAATGGCACCATTTACCGTTTTAATTGTTGCGTTGAACATGAAGCGCAGCAACGAAAGATACCTTAGAAAGCTCAAGCAAAGAGCCGACAAGAAACAAAACAGAAAAAAATGAAAATACCAAAAAACGCAATTGAACTGATTGCCGAACTAAAAACACCTAAGCAAAGAAAAAACAGCTTTGCCAAATTCCAATATCGTAATGTTGAAGACATTACTCAGGCTTGCAAGCCATTGCTTGAAAAGCACAAGCTCTTGCTTAACATCAGCGACGATTTGCATGACATTGATGGCCGCCTATTTGTGAAAGCAACAGCGACCATTTCAGATGGCGAGACTGCACTAGCAAGCACTGGCTACGCTGAACTAGACTCTAGCCGTAAAGGCATGAGCATGGAGCAAATCTCAGGCTCTGCTAGCTCCTACGCTCGAAAGTATGCTTTGGCAGGATTGCTTTGCCTTGACGCTAGTGAAGACAGCGACAGCCACCAAGCACGGCACACCGTGCAAGTAATAACAGCGGCACAGGCTAAGAAGCTGGAAAGCTTATTGAGCCAAACAAATTCTGATAAGGATAAATTTCTTAAATGGCTCGGAGTTGATGCCATTAAGGATGTTCCGAAAATCGACTTTGTTAAGGCAAAGACGGTGCTTGAAAGCAAAATTCAAAACACAATCGAACCGCTTAAATGAAGATTCACGAAGTATCATCAGCGGATTATCACACGCTGCTAAAATGCAACCGGTCTAACATCTTTGCACCGGAATCATATCTCTCAAAATCAGTTCTTTGGGAGCTTAACAGTTCAAGCCTGTTCAAATGGCGATTTCACCCCCGGGAGTTCTCACCGACTCCTGCAATGCAGTGGGGCAGCTTAGTGGACTGTCTAACCACCACCCCGGAGCTTGTAGAGGAAGAGATAAGAATCTCACCATTCTCTTCATATCGCACCAAAGAAGCCAAAGATTGGCGTGATGAGCAGCTTGCTGTTGGGAAGACAATAATCACCCAAGCCCAGTTTGATGAAGGCATCAAAGCATCTGAGATGTTAATGCAGACCAACGGGCAAAGTGCTGAGATATTTGATGGCAGTTTGAAGCAAGTAATCATTGGAGCAAAAGTTTCCGGCGTTCAATTTAAGGGCTTGGTTGACCTTGCACCAATTGGCAAAGATTACCTTGTTGACCTTAAAACGACAGGCATGGACTTCACGCTTGAAGGATTTAGCAAGGCGATTGCAAATTTCGGTTATCACATTCAAGCCGGACTCTACCTAGCACTTTGGAATTCAACGCATCCAGAAGACACCCGCCAGCGGTTTAAAATCGTTTGGCAGTCGAGTAACCCACCTTATGAAGTCTGCGTGACTGAGCTTCACCGGGATGAGATTGCGGCAGGGTTAAAAACTGCGCTGCGATTGCTTGGCAAACTCAAACACGCTGCTCAGGAAGACCATTGGCCGATGTTGGCAGAGAACGAGACACCGATTCTAAACCGCCCAGTTTGGGCATCCATGCAAGATGAAGACCTTTAATCCATTCCAGCAGGACGTTCGCTTTAGGACATTGCTTAACTTTACATTACTTGAGCAGCATCAAATTAGAACATTAAGGCAGGCCCGAATCATTATGACAGTTTGCATTCAACCCGGCATCTCAACCGCTGAGTTGGCTGATGTTTGCAAAGTTGAAAATGAAACGGTTAGGGCAACTATTAAACGTTGCACTGCATTAGGGTTAATTGAGCATCAAAGAGTGCAATCTACCGTCAATGGCGGTTTCTTGACTTACCATCCTACTCCTGACGGGTTGGCATTAGCTCATAAGTTAAAATGATAATCGTAGGCATAGACAACGGACTAGACGGCGGGTTGGCAGCTATTAGTTGCCACAACGGTGATTTGATTGACCGCATTAAAATGCCGACCAAAAAGGTGGGCAAAAAGCGCGAAGTTGATTCATTAGCCGTTTACCGTTGGCTGTGTGACCTGCACTCACCTTACACGTTAGCCATTGAAGAGCCGCTGCCACACGCCAAGAGTAGTGCGGCAGTGCGTTCTATGGCTCTCTCATTTGGTAAGCTTGTCGGCATGGCAGAGAGCCGGGTGCAGAACGTTGTCCGGGTGCAGGTGAGAGAATGGCAGAAGGTAATGCTTGGGAAGGTTCCGAAGGGTGAAACGAAAGCGTACGCTTTGCGTGAAGCAAGCCGACTTTGTCCTGATGAAAACTGGCTCGGAAGCGAAAGAGCTAAGAAGCCGCATGACGGCATAATTGACGCATACCTAATTGCGAGACACCACTGGGCGAGAGCATGAGCGCAATAACCAAACATCACGACGAACTCAATCAGGCCCAGTGGCTTGTCTCACATTGTCCAAAGTGCAAATGCCAGCCACAAATCCAATATGAGCCGGGTGTGACCTTTGCAGAGTGCCATTGCCGCAATCATGTTTTGCCAGATGAAAACTTTCTAGAACTTGCCCGGGCAATCAACGTGGTGCATGAGCCGCGCTTAAAATATTACCAATTTTCAAAATGCCATTCCCAAAGAGCGTCCTAATTGCAGGCCAGCGAATCAAAATCAAACGTGCCGAGCTAGATGACTGTTATGGCCAATACCGCCATGACGACCGGGTGATAGTGTTAAGCAAAGAAATCACTGGCTGGACGCTAGAAACAACGCTTCGCCATGAAATGCTAGAAGCATCACTATTGCTCTCAGGCGTTGGTTGGTGTGAGAATTATGAGCAGGAAGCAGTCGTGCGCTGCATGGATGAAGTTTTTTTTCCAGCTTGGGAGCGAACCCAGAAACGAATTCAACAATGAAAATTCCCAGAATCAGACTGAGCGCAGATGAGCATGCCCTAATCAAGCAGCTCCGAAAAAAGGGCGTGGCGAGCGAGCTTGTAAACCAATGCGATGAAGCCGGGTTGCCGCTCTCAAACGTCAAACACTTTTGGTATAAATCAGAGAAGTTCTCAATTTTTAGCAAAACTGACGGGTTGCAATTAGAAGATGTTTTCGACCCTATTATTAAAGACGTTCAGCGATACTCGCCAAAGTTCCGCAAAATTAAGCGCACTAAAATTAAAAACCCGCACTGCCTAATCCTTGACCCGTCCGACATCCACGTTGGCAAGCTGGCGGTCAACCATGAAGCTGGTGAGACTTATAACGTAAAGAAGGCCGTTGGCATTGTTGACTCCGGCATTGATTCCCTTCTGCAAAAGGCTGCCGGGTTTCCTTTAGACAAAATCATCTTTGTGATTGGCAACGACTGCCTTCATATCGACTCATCAAGCTCTCCGGTCACTACTGGCGGGACTAGCCAAGACATGGATGGGAAATGGCATGACGCCTTCCTGGCGGCTCGGGACATGTATATTAGGGCAATAGAAAAGTGCTTACCTCTGGCCGATGTCGAAATTATTTTTGTGCCGTCAAACCACGATTTCATGAGTGGCTTTATGTTGGCTCAAACAATTAAGGCATACTTTCGCAAATCCAAAAACATCACCTTTGATGTCTCAATTGCGCACCGAAAGTATACGGCCTACGGCAGGAACCTTTTATCATTTAGCCACGGCGATGGCGCAAAAATCGCAGACACGCCGCTCTTGATGGCAACAGAACGCCCGGAGATGTGGAGCAACAGCGTCCACCGCTACATTTACCTTGGTCACATCCATCACAAGCAGACGGCTAAATTTATGGCCGGGCAAGACTTCATTGGAGTCACAGCTGAATATCTTCGAAGCCCGTCAGCAAGTGACGCATGGCACGCAAAGAAGGGCTATAGAAGCCCTAAGGCGGTGGAAGCATTCATTCACAGCTACGACAATGGGCAAGTTGCCCGGTTGACTCATTACGTTGATACCGACCAGAAGGTTTGCAAATGCGGGGTGAATCTTTACCACCATTACACCCGGGGCTGGATGTGCGAGCGGTGCGATGGTTGATTTTTTATGACAAACGAAATGAAAATAGACAAAACGACAAGAGACCTTTATAGGCTCACCGAGCAACGAAACGAAACCCAAAAAAGAGACTGAAAACGAATGAATTATTTGAACATCCACACCGACATTTTGCGCGGTGTTGAATTTATCAGCGCCGACCCGGTAGAAAGAGCAACATGGCTTGCCTTGCTTGGATGGTGTGCCACACAAGAAAACAGCGGAACGATTGAAAACTGCAAATCATGGAAAAGCAGGCAATGGCAACAGCTTGCTGGAGTAACTGAAGAGGAGGTAAAAACCATCACGCCGCTTTATGGTTTTGAAGGTGAAAATCTAATTGTTGCATACTACCCGATTGAAGCAGAAGCGGCAGTAAAGGCTAAACGGAAAAAAGGAAAACTTGGAGGGCGGCCAAAGAAAGTAAAGCCCCAGGAAAACCCTGATGAAACAAAGGGAAAAAACCATATGGTTACCCATGAGGTTACCCATATGGCTAACCATCAGCAAAACGGAAAGGAAAGGAAAGAAAAGAAAAGGAAAGAAAATATACCTAAAAACTCCGCAAATGCGGAGGTGATAGATAAAGATTTGCTTCGCTCAGTTTGGAGTGCTGCACCGGAGCGAGCAAGGCGAAGAAGTAGCCGCAAACAAGTGGCTGATGAATGGAAAAAGATTAAGAAAAAAGACAGGCCGGAAAAGGCAAAAATCGTAAATGCAATTGAGGCATGGAAAAATTGCGAAGATTGGTCGAAAGATGGAGGGAGCTTTATCCCGGGACTTCATTTATGGATCAAAAACGAAAAATGGCTGGATCTGCCTGAGCAGCCAGAAAAAAAGAAAATGAGAATTTTAACTAAAGAAATGCTATGATTGATATTCAAAAACCAAATGCCCTTGAGGCTGAGAAATACGTGCTAAGCGTAGTAATGCAAAAGCTAACCGGATGGGATGAGAAACCAATTCAACCAGAATGGTTCTACTCGCAGCACTACCGTGATCTTTATGAATTTGCCACGAGCAACAACCTCCCGGCTGATGTGCATGGCGATTTATCGCTCACAATTGAAGCACTCAAGCAACGGGAAATAATTTCTGGAACCGATGGGATGGCAGAGATTGCTCAAATTTTAGTAAACGCTCCAACGATCAGCCATTTCGGGCAAAGCGTGGATGCGATGCGAGATTGCCACAGCAGGAGGTTGGCGATTGATGCAGCTCAAAACCTTGCGGAAAAAGCCGCTGATTTAAATGATGAAAACGGCTTCATTGAAGCAACCGGGCAACCCATGACGGAGGTGGCCGAATCTGCAACTGATACGGAAACAACCCGAGATCGGGCGGAATTACTTAAAGCAGTGGCCGATGAATTCGCTGATCTGGTAAACGGGAAGGCCCAGCCCAATGGTTTTGAAGTTTCGCTCGCTACACTTTCTGCAGCATTGCGCGGTTTTAAAACTCCTCGCTATTGCGTGATTTCTGGCTATCCCGGGAGCGGGAAAACATTGCTTGCCGGGCAGTTCCTAACCGACATCGCCAGCAAGGGAACGCCTTGCCTGATGATAAGCTGCGAAATGACGGCAAAGCAAATCATGCAAAGGTTCATCGGAACATTTGGCAGACTACCCTCTGAACTTCTCTCAGATCCACTGACGCACGCCCGAAAGCAAAATAGGGCAACGGTATCCAAAGAGGAGCTAAGTGCGTTCAAAAGGGCTTACATCGCAATTAAGGATATGCCGCTGCATTTTGAAGAGCCGGTTTCGCCTAGAATCAGCCAAATCATTACGATGATAAGGAGAGCGCACAAGCGGCACGGCGTAAAGGTGATCGGAATTGATTACTTGCAATTAATCCAAGTGGCTGATGCTTCCAGCAAAGAGCAAGAGCTAACTCAAATCTCACACGCTTTGCAGGGCATAGCCAAAGAGCTTGATTTGTTGATTTTTGTTTTATCGCAGCAAAATAAAGAAGGGCATTTAAAATATGCCACATCAATAAACGAAGATGCCGACTACGTGCTTTCGTTGGTTCAAGAAACCGATGAAAAATCAGATGATTATCTTTCTGTAACCGGAATCACCATAAAGAAAGATCGGCACACCGGAAGATCAGGGCTGGTTCTGCCAATAGTGAGAGATGCCGACAAAATCTATTTTAGGGAGTCTTAAAAAAACCTTGTAAAAATAATCAAAACGCAAACAATCAAACCGCAATGAAAAGAAAGCCGGATACAAAACTCGGTGAAATCCTTGAGATTCAGCCAGAAGAAGAATATGGAAGCGGATTCCGTAAGGTGCGTTTTATTATTGCAACTCCTGGCGCTTATTCCCAAGAGCTTATTTTTGAACTTCATCACGAAAAAGCAGATATTATTTCAGCTTACCAAACCGGAGATTTTGTAAAGGTGTTTTATGACATCAAAGGTAACCGGGGCAGCGATGGTAAACATTACACAAATCTCATTGCTTGGCGCCTAGAGTGCGCCGAGTAATAGAACTAAACCCAAAATAAAAAACAAAAAATGAACAAGGGAGGAATATTGCGTCTTTCGCTAGACGTTAGCAAAATCGATAAATCAAAACTGTACAAAGGCAAAAAAGGAACCTACCTAAATGCAGCAGTGCTTCTTAAAGATGAGGCCGATCAGTATGGGAATGACGGGATGATCGTGCAAGACGTATCAAAGGAAGAGCGTGAGCAAGGCATCAAAGGTGCCATTTTAGGAAATGGCAAGTGGGCTGGCCAGCGGCCAACCGGGGAGCAGGTAGCTGCCGACATCGATGACGGGGACGAAATTCCGTTTTAAGATTTCATGGTGTGTATTCACGGGGTGGGGGAGAAATTCCCTGCCCCGTTTTTTAGTGCTTTAAAAAAAGGTGTTGACATTTTTCATAATTAGTTCAAAATGCTTTTAAGCAATTGAGCTTCAAGCCAATGCGAAAACCGTTCTTTGACAGCCCAGATTCAAGTTTAACTTTCAAAAAATATATTGATATGAGAACACAAGAAAAACCCAAGACAGTAAGAATTCCTCAAAGATTTTATGATGATTCACATGAATGTGAAACTCATCCACCTAAAATAATTAAGGAAAATAGTAAATCCTATTGGATTGAAAGTGAGCGAAACCGCAGCATGTATGAATTTATTAACCGGGCATTGCATTATGTTCACCCTTTTGGAATTCGCGGCGGCCATCATGGTAATTACGTTCGGGCTGCTGGAAGCCTTCTAAAAGCATTGCACAAAGGTGATGTTCTTACAGAAGAAGAGCGAGGAGAAGCTATTTCAAGTGGCGTAAAACTTAGCTAAATTAACCGACAAGGGCGGGGCTTAATTGCTCCGCTCTTTTTTGTGCATTTTAGGGGTTGACGTTAATCAAGATTGTGGTAATCTACGTGCAGATATGAAAAACGAAACGACAACGCACGTTAGCAAAATTGGGGAATGGTTAGAGCTTAGTGCTACAAACGGAAATCACACCGTCACCATTACATTATGCTCTGACCCTTGGGTGACAAGCCAGAAGCGCATTGACGCTCACCTTCAAAACCTAATCAAGCAGGTTGAGGAATTAGCCAACGAGCTTTCATCAACTGAGATTCACATTGACAACGCAACGGCCAAAGATTTGCAAGACGCCATTGCTGAAGCTAAGAAGCAAGCTGATGGCAATTACTTCACTGAATGGCAAGTTGCAGTCATCAAAAATGATGAGTATCTAAACGGCACACCAGCCTACCACGGCACAAGTTACTGCAAGATTTCCGACATCAGGGAGCTTGCCGAGCGGCACAGAGACCAAGCTGATTTTATTCAAATCAACGGCGGGGCATACCGCCTTGGTGATTACGGCACTATCATCGAACGCCAAGCAGAAGCAGAGCCGACCGGGGATTGGTTTTCAGTAAAAGTTCACATCAAATAAAAATCAGGCCCGGCAGAGCCTTAATCTGCCAAAACAGAAAACCATTGAAATCAGAAAATCAAGCCGGGGAGAAATCCCCGGTTTTTTAGTCGAATGTCATCGACAAAATTCAAGATTCTGAGTATTCTAAAAGAGTAATGAAACTAAACAACGCAATTAAGAAAGTAGAAAAAGCAGGTTATACAGTAACAAATGAAAAAAATTATTTATTCACCGCCGAAAAAAATAATCGGTTGATCGAATGGTTCAACAATAAAGACGGCGATATTTTTTGCATCAGAGCTAGAGACGCAAATGATAAAGATGATCCATATTCTGATTACTCTGCCGGTGTGTTTTGCCGCAATTTAACTCACGCAATCAAAATCAGCTAAAGCTAATCAAATCAAGGCCGGGGAGAAATCCCCGGTTTTTTAGTCGAATGTCATCGACGAAATTCAAGATTTCAAGTATTATAAGAGAGTAATGAAAAACGATATGAGAAACGAAAAAGCCAAAGCAGAATTTGAGAAAGCAAAAAAAGATGCCTTAAAAAGTATTGAAGAAATCAAAGAAAAAATCGCTAGTTTTAGCAGCCCAGTAAACTGGGGCCACGTTGGCGACATGAACTTCATTAAAGAAACCCTTAACAACATCACCCGATAGGATTATGAAAAAATTTGATAACTTCCCCACCCGCATCAAGCTCTTTGTCGAGGATGATGTGATTACTGAATTCCACGCTTCTTCTCTAAAAGATTACAAAGAAAAGCTGTATGTCATTATTGAGGAAAGAGAATTGTATCACACTTTCATTGATACCTACGCCGTGGAAGGAAATAGATACAATCAAACCCTCATAGAGGTTGAATCGTTTCTTGTGGCCAGCCAAAAAACTTGGATCGAACGAAAAACAATAAAAGTAGAAAAAATAACAAATGAATGAACATGGAGGAAAACGAAAAGGGGCCGGGAGGCCCAAGGGCAGCGGCAAAGGCCGCACAGTTAAAACCAGCTCTATCAACCTGCCGCCAGCGGTGTGGGAAAGGCTGGACGCTTTAAGAGGTCAAGATTCAAGAAGCAAATGGATCACCAAGATGATCAAATTATCTTGACTAAATAAACCAAGCAAAGAAGATCAGCCAACCCAACGAACTGGAACTTGTTGGTTGAAGTTTTTTTTGCATCCAGCATATACTAAAGCCTCGTCCGGTATCCAGTTCCCGGGCGGGGCTTTTTAAATAAAAAGAACAATGAAAAACATTAAGATTAAACCAGAATTCAAATCGTTAATTCCTCCACTTGAGGAAGCAGAAGCAAAGCAATTAGAGCAAAACCTGATAAACGAAGGATGCCGTGATCCGTTAGTTGAATGGCAAGGATTTCTAATCGACGGGCATAACCGCTATGAGATATGCACAAAGCACAATCTGCCATTTGAAGTAATCAGCAAAGATTTCAAAACAGAGGCAGAAGCTCGCATTTGGATGAGGCAGAACCAAATGGGAAGGCGTAACTTAACTAAAGCTTGGGCAATTGATCTTCAGCTTGATAACAAAAAAGACCTGCTTGAAAAAGGCTCAAAAAAAATGAGCAATAAGAAAGTAGGAGAAAAAAATCCTATGGTGAAAAAAGATCCTGCAAGGTTGTTATTAAATAACAACCTTGCAGAAAAAGAACATAGAACTAGAACTGAAATGGCTAAAGCCGCTGGCGTTTCGGCTGGAACGGTTGCCAAAGCCGAACAGGTGAAAAAGAAATCACCGAAACTGTGGGAAAAGGCTAAAGAAGGAGAGGTTACAATTACGGGAGCTTATAAAGAAATAAAGAAAGAAGAGAAAAAAGCCGCACGGCTTAAAATGATTGAAGAGCAAAAGCAAGCCATTGAATCGGGTCAGGTTAAGCTGCCAGAAGGAGTTTTTGAGGTGATAGCACTAGACCCACCTTGGAATTATGGGAGGGAATACGACCCAGACTCAAGCAGGGTAGCCAACCCTTACCCTGAGATGACACAAGCGCAACTCCTGGAACTTGCACCGCCTTTTGCTGACGACTCTGTTTGTATGCTTTGGACAACGCACGCCTTCCTGTTTGACGCTAAAGAACTGCTGGATCACTGGGGATTCACCTATAAAGCCACAATGGTATGGGATAAGGGAAAGATGGGGATGGGGCATTGGCTCCGTATGCAGTGCGAGTTCTGCCTTGTCGGGATCAAAGGAAAACCCAATTGGAACAATACTAAATGGCGCGACATTATAACCGAAGCAAGGCGAGAGCATAGCAGAAAGCCAGAAGCATTTTATGAAATGATTGAAGATGTAGTCACAGGTAGAAGGCTAGAGTTTTTCAGTAGAGAACAAAGAAAAGGATGGGCTACATATGGAAACGACACCGAGAAATTTTAACACGGCTTTAGAAAAGGGAGAGTATGGCGAGCAAATTGTTCGCTGTATTCTTGAGGAAAAGGGCTTCATTGTTTACAAACCCAACACAGAAGGCGCTCACGCTTTTGATATTCTTGCTATCAAAGACAAATCCAAGTGCATCGCTATGGACGTCAAAGCTAAAGCAAGGCGAAATAAATACGCCGACACTGGAATCAATCTAAGGCATTACAATGTTTACAAAAGGTTTGCGGATAAGCACGCAATGGATTTCTGGCTTATCTTCGTTGATGAGATGCTTGGCTCTATCTACGGAAACACTCTTGAAAAGTTAGATGAACCCAAAAAGGTGGATGGAATCAAATACCCTTATAATAGCAACAACAGCATAAGATATTGGCCAATCAGCTCAATGATCGTAATTCATCAACTAAATCAAAAAGAAAGGGCTGATCTTGCTTGTTTATCGCAAAGGAGCTATAATTACGAGCTTTCGGGGGTAAATGCTTGACGTCCAAGCTCCTAAGTGAGCTAGCAATAGGTTCTTCCAGTAGTAACCATGCCGAAGTCTTTCGCCAT
>Ga0233432_10003813_pt1 | contig 13520 bp, 13 predicted proteins | sample SI_122_August201_6_FD_179870 | JGI IMG/M metagenome (GOLD analysis project Ga0233432, IMG submission 179870) | Seawater microbial communities from Saanich Inlet, British Columbia, Canada - SI_122_August2016_10_MG | ecosystem: Environmental > Aquatic > Marine > Inlet | place: Canada: British...
TAAAAATTGATCAACCCGTTATTACTCATCATACCATTAAGATAAGGGGCGAAGAAGTCACTTATAAAGCAACCACAGGTAAAATTATTTTAAAAAGTTCTAAAGATAAAGAACGTGCAAGTGTGTTTTATATTGCCTATACGGTGGAGCCTATAAATGGTAAACAAAGACCCCTAACTTTTTCTTTTAATGGAGGCCCAGGGTCATCTTCTGTGTGGATGCATATGGCCATGATTGGGCCAAGAAGGGTTTTAATGGATGATAGTGGATTATCACTTATGCCTCCTGCAGAATTGGTAGATAATGAGTTTTCTATCCTCGATAAAACAGACTTAATCTTCATTGACCCCGTTGGTACAGGTTTTAGTGAAACTTTGGGAGAAACGAATAAAAAAGAATTTCATGGGGTCAATCAAGATATATCTTCGGTTGGTGAATTCATAAGATTGTATATTTTAAATAATGAAAAATGGTTATCCCCTAAATTTTTAATTGGTGAAAGTTATGGAACATTTAGGGCTGCGGGTTTAAGTGATCACTTATTTGGAAAATACGGAATTCGCTTAAACGGCATCATGCTTATTTCTAGTATACTCAACTTTCAAACCATAAGCTTTCACAATGAAAACGATCAAGTTTATTGTCACTTTTTACCATCTTATGCAGCTACTGCATGGTATCACAAAAAGTGTGCAAAGCGATATCAACAAATGGATCTAACTGGATTTCTAAAGGTAGTCGAAGAATTCACTACGAATGAATATACTAAAGCACTTTATGCTGGAACGCGTTTACAAGAAAGAGAAAAGAACCTAATAGCTGAACAGTTATCACTTTTTATTGGAATAGATAAAAATATAATAAAACAATCTGACTTACGTATCCCAATGTATAGTTTTAATAAAGAATTATTACGCAGTGAGGGAAAAACAGTTGGAAGGTTTGATTCTAGGTACAAAGGTACTGATTCTAATATAGCAGGAAGTCATGCTGAATACGATCCTAGTTTTACTGAAATTGTCGCGCCTATAACGACGACATTAAACCACTACCTGCGTCATGAACTCAATTATAAAAATGATAAACACTACAATATTATGGGAGGCGTTCACCCTTGGGATTTTAATGCTAAGAATTCTTATACATCCATGACCCATCAGCTTGCAAGGACTATAAACAAAAACAAACATATGAAAATTTTTATTGCAAGTGGGCTATACGATTTAGCCACACCCTACTTTGCAACTGAATATACATTTAGTCATATGTCACTTAAAAAAGAACAGCTTAAAAATATAAATATTAAATACTATGAAGCCGGTCATATGATGTACCTTCACAAACCTTCTTTGATTAAAATCAACAATGATCTTAATTTCTTTATACAAAACAGCATAAAATAAATTTATTTTATTACAACAGAATTAATTATTTATCAAAACACTTTTTAGAGAGATCATATCATGAGAGATACAATGCTAATCATCCACTTTATTGGATTAGCCATGGGAGTTGGCGCAGGACTAGCAAGCCTTTTTTTAAGTATAGTCAATTCAAAACTACCTAAAGAAGAAGCTATCACTATTACGAAAAAGAATTTATCGTTAATTTATTTAGCAAAAACGGGTCTGATATTGTTGATTGTTTCTGGTTTTTCTTTAATGTCAGACTATTGGAAATCCATGAGAGAACTACCTTGGCTACACGTTAAGTTTACACTCGTATTTTTACTTTTAGTAAATTTAATCATCATGGCTATCTTTTCTAAAAAAGCAAAAAAAGAAGGAGGAGAAGCTTATTTACCAAAAATAAAGTTTTTAGGCCGGATATCTGTTGTTTTTGGTCTTGGTATCATTATTTGTGCTGTAAAAACGTTTCACTAAATCTTTTAATAACCAAAACCATATATAATGGTTTAAAAACAAAGTGAATCTTTATAATTATATCTCCTAAAATTATAACTAGCTATGATTGATAAAAAACAAATACCCTACATGATTTCACTCATCAACGATGATTCTTCTTCTGTAAGAGAAAATGTATTAAAGTCTTTCACTGATTTCGGTTCAGATTTATACCATCTATTAGAAGAGAACCCCTCAGGGTTAAACGATAATGGCATGAATTACCTTTTTAAGCAACTAACTGAATATATCATGCAAAATCCAGCGCAAAACACCTTAAGTCAAATAAAAATTGGTGATAAGATAAAACATAAAAAATATCAATACGATGGCCTAATTGTCGATATTGATTTCTATTGTTTTGCAAATGATGATTGGTATAAGAAAAACAACACACAACCAGATAAACTCCAACCCTGGTACCATGTTTTAGTAAATGGTTCATCAATGGTAACTTATGCCGCACAAAGCAGTGTTGAGTCAACGTCTAATTCACAGGGTATGAATCACCCTTACGTAACTCATTTCTTTGATAAAAATGAAAATGGGGATTTAGTAAGAAACGATAAACCTTGGCCAAGGGAGTATTAATTAACCATACCTTGAGTTCAAATTATGATATTGTTATCATTGGAGCTGGTATCGTTGGACTTGCCACTGCTAAAAAGCTCTCTGAATATTCAAAACAAAAGATTTTAGTAGTCGAAGCTGAACCTAAAATTGCTCAACACCAAACAGGGAATAACAGTGGTGTCATCCATGCGGGTTTATACTATAAACCTGGCTCTTTAAAAGCGAAAAACTGTGTTGAAGGCAGAAAGCTTATGATTGATTATTGTGAGAACAAAGGCATACCTTTTGATAAGTGTGGTAAAGTGGTAGTTGCTACAGAAGAGAGTGAGTTAAAAGCCTTAAGCACTTTAAAAGAAAGAAGTCTTGCTAATGGACTTACCGAATGCAAAGAGTTAAATTCTGAAGAAATCAAAGAGCATGAACCTCATTGTATAGGAATAGCAGGCTTATACGTTCCAGATACGTGCATTGTAGATTATAAAATTGTTGCAGAAAATTATAAAAATGATATACAGGAAAGTGATGTTAATATCATTTTAAATTCAAGAGTTATTGCAATTGAAGAAGGAGCTAATGAAATCAATATTGAATTCGAACAGCACAATACTATCAAAACAAAACATATAATTAATTGTGCAGGACTACATTCAGACCATATCACAAAAATGTGTGGTTTAAAACACGATACAATGATCATACCATTTAGAGGTGAATATTATGAAATCATTAAATCGAAAAGGCACTTAGTTAATAATTTAATTTATCCTGTTCCCAATCCTGAATTTCCTTTTTTAGGGGTACACTATACTAGAAGAATAGACCATAGTATTGAAGCTGGACCAAATGCCGTTCTCGCATTTAAAAGAGAAGGTTATAAAAAGACGGATTTTTCATTTTCAGATATGACTGAAGTTTTAACCTTTCCAGGTTTTTGGAAAATGGCTACCAAGTATTGGTCTGTAGGATTAAATGAAATGAAACGTTCATACAGTAAAATAGCATTCACCGAATCTCTACAAAAATTAATTCCATCAATACAGGACTCTGATATTGTTAGTGCAGGAGCTGGAATAAGAGCACAAGCAGTAGACCGCAGTGGTAAGCTACTTGATGATTTTAAAATTATCGAAAGCAAGAACATGATTCATGTTTTAAATGCACCCTCCCCTGCTGCCACCGCTTCGTTAAGTATTGGTAAACATATTGCTCAACGTGCTAGTAAGCTATTCAATTTTCCTCTCATAAATTCATGAAAAACGCTCTCTACTTATTGAGTCAATTGACTGAAATAGATATTGACTGGATGGTTTATTTAGGAGAAATTATCGACTTAGATGAAGGCGATATTTTGATTAATGAAGGTGATAAATTAGATTCACTATACTTTTTATTATCAGGAAAAATGTCGGTTACAGTTGAAAGTATCGGAAAAGTAGCCGATGTTGGAATAGCTGAAGTGGTAGGAGAAATTTCAATGATTGATTTAAGACCTACAACAGCCACAGTTACAGCATGTAATGAATGTCGTATTTTATCCCTTAACCATAATGACCTTGAAGGTAGAATTAAAACTTACGGAGATTTTGGCACCAGGTTTTACAAAGCTATCGCAACGTCTCTTGCAGTAAAAATGAGAAATACAATTAAAGGCCTAGAGTCTAAATCTCACAAGAATGATAAGAACAAAAACTCCAAGGTCAGTCATGATCCAGATATTTTAGATGCAAAAACGCGTTATAATTTAGACCTTGCTATGGATCGTTTTGACCATCTGGTTTCGAAAGTCGGAGAATCACTAGAAGTTAAGTATTAAATTTAGCCTAAATAAAATTAGTTAACTATTCTAATTCTTTTAGTGATATCCTTTTACCTTCGTACCACTCTTCGGTTTTTATTTTCTTACCTTGAGCCCACCATATAAAAGTTCCATGTTTTACACCAAAATGCCATGCTTCTTCTCTTGAGTGCAACCCCTCTCTTTTTCCATAAACCCATTTACCGTGAATTTTATCGTGGAAATACCTACATTCAATCCAACTTTCTCCATTGGGAAACCATTTATTGTATTTGCCATGTTTGATTTCTTGGTTATCCTTGTCGATATAGTAAGTATAGGCTAATTTCATTATACCGCTCGCATACTTATCGCTTCTCAGTTTTAATTTTAGTTCTCGACCATTGATAAAAAACTTCTGTCCAATAAGTTTTCCCATATCATTCCATTCGTAACTATAACCGTGAATTTCATGGTTTTTATAAAAAGTTTTTTTATGCATGTTACCAGATGCAAACCATGCTTTAGCAAAACCATGCTTAGCACCATTTCGCCAAATAACCTCTTCTTTTAAAGTATTATTATCATGCCAACGATGACTAACACCATGTTCATTTCCTTTAAAGAATTCGCGTTTTGTAGCCTTTTCACTATTCTCATGCCATTCCAATAAGTATCCATTGATGATACCCTTGGAAAAACTTTCCTGTTTAGCTATATTACCATTTGAATGCCAGGCTAACCATTTTCCCTCTTTAATTCCATCATTATAATTACCAGAAACTAATAAAGTATTTTCTGAATTAAATAACTGGTAAGACCCATGCTGAACTTCAATATTCGAACTTTTATAAAAAGAATATTCTTTCTTATAAGTGTTTAATTTTTCTGAGCCATACAGGCAGTTGCAAAAAAGTAAAAGAATGATAACCCAACGCATCACCCTTGTTCAGAAGCTAATTTAGTAACATAATAACGAAAACCAGAAAAATCTTCGATCCATTTACTAACGGTAATGCTAACTCCGTTACCGCCAATTACCTCGAAAGAATTAGATTCCTCATCACTTTCAACAAAAGTTGTTTCGCCAATATCGTCAATGTTAATAACACGGGTATAAAGCCAATTTTTGGAAATAATTTGATTATTTACAATACTTACTTTATTAAAAAAGTAATACAATGATAGTGAAAAGAAAATAACAAAAATAAAACCACTTATAACAGAACCATTAAGGGCGGCATATACAAACACCAGGGCTATGCACATATTAATAATTGAAGGAACCAAATAGCGACGATGACTTTCTTCTGCATTAATTTCTGGACGTTCTAAGTCAATTGCTGATTCACCAGATTCTTCTCGAAATGATCTCGGAATTGGTTTCACGACTTCATCAAATTCTTCTTCTGTTTCGTTTTCAGCTTGAGTTTCATCAGGTAACAATTTCTCATAAAAACTAAATGAACTTATTTCTTTATACCACGGATTATTAGTTTCATCGATAGTACTTATTTCACCTGCTGACATAGCATCAAAAAAAGCTTTTCGAATATTTTCTTGATCATTTTCGCCATAGTTTTTTTGTAAGTATTTATCGCAACGTTTCTTTAATTTTTCGAGAAAGTCTTCGGCTTTATCAGAAGGTAAATATTCTTCTCCTTGCTCACCGTCTTCATCGTAACTTTCAACTCTTATGAGTTTATATTCTATCAAATAATCTATTATTGGTTGAAGGCATTTATATTTATTCTCTAAAGGCGCGTCTAAACCATCTTCATCATCTTGATCAGCAATGTAAAGGATATTGAAGACATAGGCTGAACCTAATTCAATGACTAATTTATTTTGTTTATCTTTAGATAGGTCTGACATATTGAGTTTTTATATTAGATAACTTTAAAATGTATAAATAAATAAGCAATGGGCAAACTCGTTATCACGGAATCGATCATATCAAAAGTGCCACCAAAAGCAGGAATATCATTTGCTGCATCCTTTACCTTCAACTCTCTTTTAAACATAGATTCGATAAAGTCTCCACCTACTGCTGCAAGTGTCACTAGTAGGCAGAACTGAAAGGCTGTTGATAAATTAAATCCATCTAACGATTGAATTAAAAGGGCTGGGGCAACACCACCAAGAAGACCAAAAAAGAAACCTTCCCATGATTTATTAGGACTCAACCTTGGAATCATTTTATGTTTCCCAAAATTCACTCCACCAAAGTAAGCTGTGGCATCAGAAAATTTACATATAAAGAATGTCCAGAATACCATTGTTGGGCCCCACATAGGTAAGTCTGATTTATAAATATAAATTTTAAAAACATAAGAACTAAATACCGTTATGTAAATAAATCCACAAACGGTTAAGGATATTTTTTTCATACCATCCGTATTTGATTTATCAAATATTTGTAGGGATAAAAATAAGATAACGCCTATAATCAACATCAATTCAAATAACTGAGGACTCTTCCAAACCGTAATCATAAAAAGAATTGAATATAAAATTGCCGATTTAGAAAAAGATTTTTGGGTATTTTTATAAAGATTAAAAAACTCCCATAACGTCCTTAATACAATTAAGCTTATGACAACAAAAAAATAAGTGGGTTGGTAAAAAATAATATAAATAAGTAAAGCTACTATTGGAAAAGCTATGGTTAACCTTTGTTTTAGAGCTTTATTCATTTAGAGTGCCCCAAACCTTCGGTCTCGTAATTTATAATCCTCTATGGCTTTATTGAGTTCTTCTGGTGTAAAGTCTGGCCAGAAACAATGTGTAAAGTAAAGTTCAGCATACGATAACTGCCACAGAAGAAAATTGCTAATCCTCTGTTCTCCTGCCGTTCTAATTAATAAATCTAATTCTGGCATTCCAGCTGTATCTAAATTATCATCAATCGTTTTCTCGTCAATTTTCTCTACATAGCTTGGGTCTTCAACGCATTGTCTTGCGATCTTTCGACATGCTTCTGTAATTTCAGGTCTTGAACCATAATTTAAAGCTAAACACAAGGTTATGCCGTCATTTTCTTTAAGAGCTTCTTTTGACTTTGCGATTTGATTCGTGACTCTTTTTGGGAATTTAGAAAGGTCACCTATGGTTGTAAAATAAACATTATCTTTGTTTAGCTGTTCTGTTTCACTTTTTAAGAATTTAACAAGGAGGTTATGCAAAAACATAATCTCAGCTTTTGGGCGTTTCCAATTCTCAGATGAAAAAGCGTATAGCGTTAGTTGCTTTATACCACAATCAAATGCTGATCTTAATATCGTACGCACTTGATTACCACCGCTTTCATGACCAGCAGAACGCAGTAAGCCTTGTTTTTTAGCCCACCTTCCATTGCCATCCATAATGATAGCCACATGCCGTGGACCCTGCACTTCTTTACTCAATTCAATCTCTAACGATAGATTGCTCTCTTGAAGCACCAATCGTTATTAATTTGATTGGACGTTCAATTAAAGACTCAACTTTCTCAATGAAATTTTTAGCATTTTGTGGTAAGCTATCGTAATCCCTTAAATCACTTAAGTCTTCTTCCCAACCCGGCATAGTAAGGTATTCGTTTTCAACGTTGCCAATTGAGTGAGGATGCGTATAGTAAATACGGTGAGTTTCTCCTTTGTATCCTGTGCATATTTTGATTTCTTTATAACCACTCAATACATCTAGTTTTGTAAGGGCAATATGCGTTATACCCGATGTTTCAATTGCGTATTTTAAGTTAGCCAAATCAATCCAACCGCAACGTCTTGGACGTCCAGTAGTTGCACCAAACTCATGCCCTTTCTTTTGAAGCTCAGCTCCTTCCTCTCCTAATAATTCTGAAGGAAATGGACCTTCACCAACTCTTGTACAATAAGCTTTAGTTATACCCCAAACTTCGTTGACATCTTTTGGGTTTACACCGCAACCAGCATAGAGTCCTGTTAAGCTTGAATTTGATGACGTAACAAAAGGGTATGTTCCATAGTCAATGTCGAGCATGACTGATTGAGCACCTTCGAAAAGAACATATTTATCATTATCTAATGCTCCTTTTATAATATTTGGTACATCATCTACAAATGGGCGAATCCAATCGGCAATTTTGTAGAGACTTTTCATTAACTCTTCTCTATCGATTGGGTCGAGACCTCCAACCTTTTCTAAAATGGCGTTTTGAATAGGAAGAACCGTATCTATACGATCATTAAGTAGGTCTGGGTCAATTAAAGTTGATACCTTAATACCATGACGCAAAGCTTTGTCAGAATAACACGGCCCTACACCTCTACCTGTCGTTCCAATTTTTTTATCACCTTTTAAATCTTCATAAATAACATCTAATTTTTGATGCCATGGCAGTACCAAGTGACAACTTGGAGAAATTCTTATTCGAGATTCTATATTGGGAATATCCGCTTTTAATTCATCCACCTCTCCTTTGAAAGCCCATGGGTCGAGAACAACACCATGACCTACCAAGCAAACGACACCATCGTGTAACATTCCCGATGGAATGAGATGAAAAACGTGTTTTTTACCATTAGCCACGACTGTGTGACCGGCATTTGATCCACCTTGAAAACGGACGACAAAGTCACTCTTTTCGGTTAAATAATCGATGACTCTGGCCTTGCCCTCATCTCCCCATTGCAAGCCTATTACAGCGGCACTTTTTTTCATATTATTTGATAATTTAATAAAAATATTCCACAGTTAAGTCTAATTTTATCACAATCGCGTCAATTGACAAAAGTAGCTGTTCTGGCAAAATGTCCCTTCTCAATTTTAAGACATTAATGGAAGAAGCATATAAAAAGGCACAGGTTCTAATAGAAGCATTGCCTTATTTCCAAGATTTTAACGAAAAAATCGTAATCGTTAAACTTGGTGGGAATGCTATGAATGAAAGCACCCTATTTGATGACACTCTACAAGATATTGTTTTCATGGAACAAGTAGGTATCCACCCCGTTTTAGTGCATGGTGGTGGGCCCTATATCTCTAAAAAACTAAAAGAAGCCAATATTAACTCTCAATTTATTGATGGCTTAAGAGTAACTGACAAAGCTACTCTTAATATTGTCGATGAAGTTTTTAAAGAAATCAATCAATCCATTTGTAATACAATTAGGGAAAAAGGTGGATCTGCAACTCCTCTTTATGGCTACGAAGACCAGCTTTTAGTTGCTAAAAAGAAAGTTTTTTTAGATAAACCTGATGTTAATTTAGGTTTTGTGGGCGATTTAACTAGCGTAAACCCAAAAAAAATACTTGAGCTTATCAATAAAGGCATTGTTCCTGTGATATCTCCATTAGCAGCTTGTGAAGACAACCAACACTACAATGTCAATGCAGATTCTGCAGCAGCCAAAATAGCAGAATCACTTAAGGCTGAAAAACTCATATTTATGAGCAATATAGCCGGTATACTTAGAGACCCGACTGATCCAGACAGTTTATTATCTACACTCGTTCCAGAACAAGTACAAGAACTTATCAATGACAAAATAATTCAAGGTGGTATGTTACCAAAAGTTGAAGCATCCCTTCATGCACTTGAAAAAGGTGTTCAAAAAGTTCATATTGTTGATGGACGTAAACATCATTCTCTTCTTATTGAAATTTTCACACAACAAGGTGTGGGAACTCAGTTTGTTAACAAACAAATATCATGAAAAACTTCATCAATTTAGATAATTGGTCCAAAAATGAACTTGAGGACCTGCTCGACAAAGCACTGAAACTTAAGTCAGAACTTAAAACGAACATTCCACATAAACATCTCGATCAAAAAAATATTGGAATGATTTTTGATAAATCAAGTTTGAGGACACGTGTTTCATTTGAAGTCGGCATAAACCAACTAGGTGCACATGCTATCGTCCTAGGAGATTCAGCAGGGAAACTCGGTGAAAGAGAACCTATAGCAGATTTTGCACGCGTTGCTTCGCGTTATGTCGATGGTTTAATTGTTAGGACCTATGAAGAAAGTAGAATAACTGAGTTAGCAAAATATTCATCCGTACCCATTATCAATGCCCTTTCAGATGAATCACATCCTTGCCAAAGTATGGCCGATGCACTGACATTAATCGAACACTGGGGAAAATTTGATGGAAAAATACTCGCTTATGTAGGCGACAGTAATAACGTAACCAGGTCACTCGTTAGAATGGCTTGTAAACTTGGTTTACAAATGCACGTTATTTCGCCACAGGATTACCAGTTTGAAAGCACAGAATTAAAACACTGGAAAGATCAAGGTGTAAAGTTTTTCACCGACCCTAAAGAAGGCTCCCCAGGTGTAAATGCTTTTTATACCGATGTTTGGACAAGCATGGGGCAAGAAGAAGAGAAAGAAAAGCGTATTAAAGATTTTCAAGGGTTTATCATAGACAACGCTTTAATTCAATGCGCTGCAGATGATGTGAAGGTTTTGCATTGCTTACCAGCACACCGCGGAGAGGAAATTTCAGATGAAGTTATAGAATCTAACCACTCCATCGTTTTTGATCAAGCTGAAAATCGTTTGCATATTCAAAAAGCCATTATGACGGTTTGTTTTAACTAAAAGATTTACCTTGCGCGAAGGTCTATTTAAATACGCATAAGGGATTGGGAATTGATCTTTTTTGGACTAACTTCTCGAGTCCAATTTATTCTTAATTTAAGTAGGCTCTACAACTAAAGTGTTACTCACACCTGTATCGTCAGTTACAATTTCTGAATCAAAATCGACATACCACTCACGGCTATTAACAATAAATTTATAATTGTGACTACCTTCTGGCAATTTATCGTCATAAACCCACCAATCACCCTCTTCTTTTTCTAAGCGGTATTCATCTTTTTTCCATTTATTAAAACTGCCCGCTATAAAAACCGTGGATGCATTTGGGATTTGAATTTTAATATTAAATGGGTACTTTTCTACGGGGATTTCTGGTTCTTCTTCAATTTCTGGTTCCTTTTCAGGCTCAGGTTCTTTTGTTTCAACTTCTAATGCTGCATTCTTATTTTTTTCAGGCTTATTTAGAGAAACATCTTCTTTTATTGACGCATTTTTTACCTCAATATTTTCAGCTTTATCTGAGGGGGTTTCTTCCAACTTTACGCTAATTTCTTCAGCTTTCTTTTTTGATTTTGGTTTTGCTTTTGGTTTTGGCTTTGCTTTTGTAGCAACCTTTTTATCACTTTCTATAGCTACACTATCGGTACTAAGTTCTTTTTTTAATCTAGAAAAAACTACAGCAGCCACACCTGAATCAAAATCTTTTCTTACCTCTTCATTAACTTCTTTCATCGAAGCGGAGGGGTTTGCTTTAAGAAGTTTTAAACACAACGCTTCTTTTTCTAATTTTATTTTATCATTTTTAGCCATGGTTGCTATTATTACCTTGCAATGCAACCGTCAATTCATACAGAATAAGCTTATACGAGCAATGCTAAATAAAAACCACTTGATAATTCACCGTAAATGAGATAATAGTTTTCCAAACCTGATTGGGTATTTGTGTGCTGATATGTTAAAAGATACACCACAAACAGATTTTTTATTAACAAAACTCTGCGAATTGAGCGATCAATTGGCTGAAAACAAAGATAACCAAACTATTTTCCATAATATTCTCAGTATTATTATTGATACAATGGGGTTTAACGTTGGTATCCTCTACCAAGTTGTAAATAATATTGATGATTTTCTCATTTTAAAAGTCCACACTCTTTTAGATCAGAAAGGTGAAAGGAAAGATCTTATCGCAGGGATGAAAATTAAAATTAATCTGGATACCCCTAATCCAATTTTTGTTAATGAATGTAATGCATATAAAAACAAAAGCATCTCTACCATTAATGTGCCTGGGGTGGGTTCAGATATGATGAGCTATATCAATACTCCGCATAAAAGTGATGAAGCTTATATTTTTGGTGGCGACTTCATTGGTGATGATGCACGCTTAAGCAGTAGTGAAATCAATGCTTGTAAAATTATTAATAATTTATTAATCTCACTATTTTTCAGAAAACACTTTGAATCTCAAGCAATCTACGATGGATTAACTAAGTTGTATAATTCCCAGAAGATTAAATCAGAACTTAATATATTTATAAAAAGAATGGATAGGCAAAAAAATCAAGCACTCTCAATCCTATTGGGAGACGTTGACTTTTTTAAAAAAATAAATGATAACTACAGTCATATTCAAGGAGATTCTATTCTGGAGGAATTAGGGAATCTAATTTCTTGCGAATTAAGAACAGATATTGATATCGCTGGACGTTATGGGGGTGAAGAGTTTTTATTAATTCTTCTCAATACCAATAGCAAAGAAGCTTTCAAATCAAGTGAGCGTATTAGAAAAAAAGTTGAATCCTTTGATTTTAAACGCATAAGCGAAAATGGTCTTGAAATGAAAGGGCTCTACCTCAATATAACGATGTCTTTTGGCATAGCTACCCTTGAAAAAGGTAAAGTCCTAAACGATAGCAAGGTACTCGTTGCACTAGCAGATAAAGCACTCTATAGCTCTAAAAATAATGGTCGGAATTGTTCTACTGCTTTAAGTTATAAAGATAGTATTATAAACTAAAGCTCAACGACTCGAGCCACACCATTTTTGTTTGATTTTAAGCGTGGACTATTATCGATTAAAGCTTCACAATTTCTTGTGCACAATGCATTCATTTCTATATCAGAGTTTTCAGGCCATTTGAATTCAACATTATTCAAAGTTAATTCATCACAATTATCTGCAACAACCCCAGCTCTATAGTCTCTCGTTTCAGGATTAAAGTTTGATAATTGTAAACTAGTAGAATTACCAACACTCACTTTAGGGTCTTCTATTTGTGGAACAATAATCTTGACAGTATCTAAAGTGATACCTTTTATTTTAGAACCATCTTGTGCTGTCATCACGATGCGTCCCCTACTTTCACATATAATGTCTCGAAAAATCATATCGTTTACTTTGCCTAAGGTGGGTTCAGGCCTTTTAAATTGTTGTATATCGATATATATAGGCCTTTCGTTATCAACCCCTTCATCCGAAAACGTTTTACCTGTTATAGAACTAAATATCGCTCGTTCTACTTGACCTGGAAACCACATTTCTACTTGAATCATTCGCAAAGATTTTTTAACAACACAATTGCTAAAAACGACATCTCTGATAACTCCATATACATCTGCACCTAAACCTAAAGCAGCACAGTTGCTTGCTAACACACAATTATCTACAGTCACCCTTTCACAGACAGAATCA
>Ga0233432_10003817_pt1 | contig 13509 bp, 11 predicted proteins | sample SI_122_August201_6_FD_179870 | JGI IMG/M metagenome (GOLD analysis project Ga0233432, IMG submission 179870) | Seawater microbial communities from Saanich Inlet, British Columbia, Canada - SI_122_August2016_10_MG | ecosystem: Environmental > Aquatic > Marine > Inlet | place: Canada: British...
CGTTGCGGAGAGCTTTGCTAGACGAATGCGCCCGTTGGGGATACCGCTACGTCATTCCTCCTTTGGTCGAGTTCACTGATTCGCTGTTAGTGGGTCTCGGTGCTGATCTCGATGTGCTTACCTGTAAGTTTTCCGACCGTACTAGCGGCAGAATGCTGGGTGTTCGGGCAGATATAACGCCTCAGGTGGCAAGAATCGATGCCCATGCACTGGGAGAAGCGGGTATAACTCGGCTGTGTTACACCGGATCGACGCTGCACAGTGCTCCGCAGTCGACGTCTGCCGGGCGATCGCCTATACAACTGGGGGCTGAACTTTACGGCTGCGCGGATATCAGCGCAGACCTTGAAGTTATCGATCTGATGCTGGCATTGATGGCCCGTGCTGATACCGAAGAACGGCACGGTCCTGTCACCCTAGATGTCGGTAATGTAGGCGTTTATCAGGCTGTACTTCGGCACTCAGGCATTGAGGATGACGCAGCAAATACAATTTTCGACGCACTGCAACGCAAGTCATTACCCGATTTAGATGAGGCGGTAATAACGATTGATGTTGAGACTGCGTCAGTGTTGAGGGCGCTGGTCAATCTTCATGGTGGTCCTGAGGTGCTTGATCAAGCCCGGGCGTGTCTTGTGAATGTGCCGGAAGCGCTTGCCGCCTTAGACGAGGTTGAGCAAGTCATAGCGTTTGTGCGGTCCGTTCATCCGTCGGTCTCGGTTTACGTTGATCTTGCTGAATTGCGCGGATTTCAGTACCACACCGGCCTAGTGTTTGCGGCTTATTTAGAAGGCGTTGGAACTGCGGTAGCAATGGGTGGGCGCTACGATAATGTGGGTGCAGTTTTTGGGCGCAGTCGTCCGGCCACGGGTTTTGCCTTTGATCTAAAAGCATTGATGGCAACTGCGAAGCCTGCAGTTGCCAATGATAAACCGGTGTCTGCTCCGGATTTGAGGGACGCCGAGCTTTTACAGGTTGTCCGTAATTTGCGCGCGGCCGGTCGGTCCGTGATAACGGCGCTTGGCGGGGTGCACGATACCCGCTGCAGTGAATTGCTGGTGAAGGGGGACGACGGCTGGGTGATGCAGCCCCTAAACCCAGGAGAGAATCAATGAGTAAAAATGTGGTGGTCCTAGGCACTCAATGGGGCGATGAGGGCAAGGGCAAGATCGTGGATTTGCTGACAGAGCAAGCGTCTGCGGTGGTTCGTTTTCAGGGCGGACACAACGCGGGACACACGTTGGTTATTGATGGCGTTAAGACGGTTTTGCACGTTATTCCATCGGGTATTTTAAGAGATGGCGTGCAATGCTTAATAGGCAATGGCGTGGTTCTCTCGCCCGCCGCTTTATTAAAAGAGATGGGTGAGTTAGAGGATAAGGGTGTTCCAGTGAGGGAGCGCCTGGTCATTTCCGCAGCTTGCCCGTTAATTTTGGCTTATCACGTTGCACTCGATAAGGCCCGAGAGCAACGACGGGGCACGAATAAAATTGGAACTACAGGTCGGGGCATAGGCCCTGCTTATGAAGATAAAGTCGCACGGCGTGGACTTCGACTGGGCGATCTAAGAAATCCCGTGCGTTTTAAAGAGACGCTCACTGAGGTGCTCGACTACCATAATCATGCGTTGGTGCACTACTACGGTGCGGAGCCACTCGAGCTTGAACAAGTATTCGATCAAGCGATTACTGAAGGTGAACAGTTGCTTCCCATGATGGGAGACGTGACCTCAATGCTCCATGATTATAGAAAATCAAACGAGCGAATTCTGTTTGAGGGTGCTCAAGGTTCACTGCTTGATATTGATCACGGCACCTATCCTTTCGTGACGAGCTCCAACACCACCGCAGGGGGAACCGCCACAGGGTCGGGTTTTGGTCCTTTGTATTTGGATTATGTTCTCGGTATTACCAAGGCTTACACAACGCGGGTGGGCTCTGGGCCTTTTCCAACTGAGTTGTTCGATGGGGTTGGCGAGCGTCTTGCTGAGCGCGGGCACGAATTTGGTGCCACCACAGGGCGGCCGCGACGCTGTGGCTGGTTTGATGCTGTAGCTTTGCGGACCGCGGTTAACATTAACTCGATTTCTGGTTTGTGTTTAACCAAACTCGATGTCCTCGATGGTTTGGATGAAATCAAGGTCTGCGTTGCCTATCAGGACAAGCAAGGGAATGCCGTCGCAAACCCTATCGATGCTGTCGATTACGAGAAGCTGACGCCAGTCTATGAGACCTTAAGCGGCTGGGATGTGTCTACAGTCGGCGCGCAGGACGTATCGGCATTACCAACGGCCGCTCGTGATTACATCGCGCGTCTTGAGGTCCTGGTGGGTGCGCCCATCGATATTATTTCCACCGGCCCGGATCGTTCGGAGACCATTGTGCTTCGAAGCCCGTTCAGCTAGATCGTGTTATTAGCCACTAAACTTCTTTCATTATTGGTTTATCCCCTGTCGTTGGGGATGTTGCTACTGCTGATTGCGGTCATTTCAGGGGCAATTGGGCGCAGGGGTTTAAGCTGGCTTATGACGCTGCTGGGCTTCTTGGTCATTTATTTCCCGGCGACTGAGTTTGGCTCCGAGGCGTTAATGCAGCCCTTAGAGGGGCGCCACCCTGCATTCTCACCCGAGGAGTTGCCTGCAGCTCAAGCTATCGTTTTATTGGGCGGTGCTAGCAACGGGGCGGCGCGTTTTGGCCGGGGTGCGGATCTCAACGATGCCGCGGACCGCGTGATGTTTGCTGCAGAACTTTATTTTGCCGGCAAAGCCCCGATCATCCTCATTTCAGGGGGCGCTCCTGAGACTATGCAACCTGAAGCTGAGCTTCTGGCGCAGCAGTTGCAAGCGTTGCAAATACCGCGCAAGCAACTGCTTTTAGAGACCCAGAGCCGCACGACCTTCGACAATGCGGTTATGGCGGGAGAAATGCTCAAAAACGCCGGGTTACAGCATATTCTATTGGTCACTAGTGGCGCGCATATGCGGCGCTCTTTGGCGTTGTTTGAAAGGCAGGGACTGCAGGTGACCGCAGCCGCAACAGATCATCAAATTCCAAAGTTTTCACACCCTTACGTACCCGGCTGGATACCAACTTACGCGCGGCTTGCGCGCTCTAGCCGCGCGATTCACGAGTGGGTCGGTTACTGGGCCTATGACAACTCGGGTAAGTTATAACCTAGCTCATCAAATAAACTGAAGCTTCATGTCGCTATAGCTTGAACCCGTCCAGCGTTTGAAGGCGCGGTAAAAACTGTTGACCTCGGCATAGCCAAGCTTCCAAGCCAATGTTTTACCGGGCACCCAGTGATCCTCGAGCTGGCACTCGCAATGGTACTGACGCACTTGGTCCAGCAGCTCCTGATAGCTTATGTTGTCGACTCGCAGCCTTCGGCGCAGGGTTGTAGGGCTAATACTCAATTCATCGGCAATATGTTCAGAGCGAAGACGACTGAGGTCTCCCGTTATTAATAGGCTAAGCACTCGCAGTGTGGTTTGTGAAAAAGAGGCTGCAGGTCGTTGCGTGACACGTTGGACTTGTTCTTGATTGATTTCTGGCTTTGGAACGTTAACCCGTATAACCCGCTGGGTGCGGGAAAGAGAATCTCTGGAGGTTTCTGTATAGAGCTGGGGGTGTCTTCTAGTTTCCATAGTGCGCGTCCTTGCGGTTATGAAGTTCCGTTACGGCGAGAGCAATTGCCTGCCGCGATTGTCGATCGGGCACCTTCCTTGGTAGCCGTCTTGTGTAGATTAGGCTGCTTTTAAATAATTACCAGCGATTTGCCATGATCTGCATGTTTTTGATGGCAAGTCACCGAGTTAGCATGACGTTGTGCAGCACCTGATTGGGTAAGGGGCAGTCCATGACGGCAGCAATGGCCTTAATAAGTGTGAGCTCCCTAGGTGAAATTTGGCCATCTTGCTCAGCGACCTTAATAAGGGCCTTGAGTATGGTGACCTTTAGCAGTGGGTAGCAGTTTGCGAGTTGCTCAATAGCTTTTCCAAATTGCTGTACGCCCATTGCTTCCGCTGCCGGCATAACGAGCGGGAGACCAATGATTTGCAAGCCAGATTGGAAGGATGCGTAAGTATCGCCGCGCCCCAACAGCGCGAGGGTACCCAGCGCAACCGCTAGTGATTCGCTGACAGCCTTGAGTTGGGCATGCTGGGGACTTGATGACCGCTTAACAAAATGCGGATCAAGATAGTGCCGTACTAATTGATAAAGACACCATTCAAAAAGCTCGATTTGGCCATCGGCTTTGACGAAGTTAATTAACAGCCCTTTGAATTGATGGTATTGCGGCGGGGATAGGGTCTTTAGGGTGGGAAGGCACAGTTCTATTAGTGGTAGTCGTAATTCCGGCTTCAAGTGTTGAAGTTCTCTACCTCGTTCAACAACTAAAGCCTCCAGCCCTGAAATCTTTGCCGCCTCAATTGCCGCGCGTTGCTTTCCCGGGTTGTTCTCATGCCAGAGCAGCGCTAACAGTAAACTCATCGCGCCCAGTGGCTCCCGGGCTTCTTCGATGATTGCAGCTGTCAGATCGTCAGGGGGTTGGTCAAGCGAAGTGGCCGGCAATGCCTGTTGATTGGAGGCAGCGATACCGCCTATTTCTGTGGCCATTGCCGAGGGCAGGGCTGCTGCCAAACTGCGCTGAGCCTGCGCCATACCGGTTTCACTATTACCTTCAGCTTCGGGAAAACTGAGGTTATTTTTACGCGTTATAAACTCTCCGTTCCAATGTGGATCAACCCGACGGATACGGTTTTCCAGTGGGGGATGGGTGGCAAACATAAGCCACAAACGATGTTTTACTTGGCCAAAAAATAGGTGCGACATTTCCTCAGCACGGGCGGTGTCTACCAAAGTACCCGGTGTGTAACCTCCAATTACTTTCAGTGCGTCGCTGATGCCGCTAGGGTTGCGCGTAAACTGCACCGAGGAGGCGTCAGCTAGATATTCTTTTTGCTTGGAAATGGCGGATTTAATAAGGCCCGCCATGACACCGCCCAGTAGTCCGACAAGGTATAAAACGAGGCCAACTAACAGCAGGCCGACAGTATTGTTATTGCTACTCTTCGTGCTCCTGCGTGCTCGATGTGAGACGGCGCTACGCATTAAAAGTGCGCCCATATCCCCAATAAAAGTAATGCCTCGCAACATGGCCATGAGTCGTATGCTCAAGCGCATATCGCCATTTAGAATGTGGCTAAATTCATGCCCAATAACGCCTTGTAGCTCATCTCGGGTCAGCTGGGTCAGAGCGCCCTGGGTAATTGCCACCACCGCATCTCCCGGTGAAATACCTGCTGCAAAGGCATTGATACCCGGTTCTTTATCGAGGATATACAGTGGAGGCACCGGCATATTAGCGGCCAAAGCGATTTCTTGAATGACATTCTGGGCCCGTCGCTCCAGAGGGTTCTCGGTGTTTGAGCATGCTGGTCTTGCGCCCAAGGCCTCGGCCACACAGCGACCGCCCTGAGAGAAACGAATCCAGTTATAGAGGACGACAGCGCCAATCACGACAATTAGCGCGATGCTAACAAGTAAAGTAAGCCTAATATCAAGATCGCTTAACTCAAATGTTGTGGGATCGCCACCTTCCAACGTTTGGGAAGCTGTCAGCACGAAGGCGAGGAAGATATTGATGGCAGCGATCAAAAGGAGGACTGCCAAAACGAAAAGCGCTGTCAGCAGACGCGTATTGCGTCGCGCAATCTCCTGATCACGGAAGAAATCCACGGTTTAGTATCGCTCAGGAAAAACTAATGCTGGGGGCATCCTGAATGACAGCGCTGTCGGCAAACTCTAGCAGTGTGGCATCTTCTCGGTGCCCAAAAGCATTACCGATAATCATGTTTGGGAAACTCTGCCGGTAGGTGTTGTAGCTCATCACAGAGTCATTGAACCCCTGACGGGCAAAGGCCACCCTGTTTTCAGTTGAGGTGAGTTCCTCAGAGAGCTGTTGCATATTCTCGCTGGCCTTAAGGTCTGGGTAAGCCTCCATCACTACGTTGAGCTTGCCCATAGCTGCTCCCAAAGCGCTTTCTGCACCTGCAAGATTCTTGATTGATCCTGAATCAATCCCGCTATCCCCGACGGCCTTTAGCGCTGAAGCGGCTTCATTACGTGCTTCGACTACCGCTGCGAGGGTCTCTCTCTCATGGCTCAGATAGCCTTTTGCACTTTCTACCAAGTTGGGGATTAGATCGTAGCGGCGCTTTAGCTGAACCTCAATTTGTGCAAAGGCGTTCTTGTAGCGGTTAGACAAGGCGACAAGCTGGTTGTAGATCGCTATTCCCCAAATGAGCAATATGGCAATCGTTGAAATGAAAATAATGAGCGTGGTACTCATAATATGCATCCTAAGGGTTTGGCAGCAGCTCTATAGAGTAGCGCTGCTTTTTACCCGCGTCTAACTTAGCGGCGCAAAAAAAAGTACATGGCGCGAATGTGAGACTCAAAAATCGCTGTTTTTTTTATCATTAGCAACCCGACAAATTTTACCGGTAGCGCTCACTCATTTCTCTGTTGCTGTAGAGGACTGTTTATTACCCTTCAGAAGCCGATTTCTCTGCCCAGTATTGTCTGACAGTCTGGGCCCCAAAGTCGGCAACCGCCCCAAAAAATGTCTCGGGGTCGGCATGACGCATTTGTGCCAATCCCAGCTCCATTTCTTTGGCAAAAATAAGCTCAGGCAGGTCGTCTTCTACTGCCGCTAATATGGCCTTTGCGCAATCGAGAGGGTCATCTCCCGCGTCGATAATCTCGTCTGATAAACCGCGTCGGTCACCGTCACCGGTGATGGCATTGCGGGCGACGTCGGTGGCGACGGAACCCGGCAGTATGTTGGTGACCCGAATATTGTGCGGTTTATCGACCTCGCTTCGCAGCGCATCCATGTAGCCGATGAGACCATGTTTTGCAGCGCAATACGCGGTTCGCAGAGGCGCACCTATGCGACCCGCTACAGAGCTTATCGCCACAATATGGCCGCCCCCAGCATCGGCCATACGCCGCAGTTGCAGCTGCGTCAGCCAAATGGGCGCAATAAGGTCAACGTTGATAAGCTCGGTATAGATTTCTGGTTTTGCATCAATGGCGATACAGCGCTGACTAATACCCGCGTTGTTAATCAGAATGTCGACCCGACTTCGCCATGCCCATGCGCGGTCCACGATATCAGCGAGTTGATCATAGTCGGTGACCTCAAAGGGTAATACCAAGCAATCTACAGGTAATTCGTCTGCAAGTTCTTGCAATGCGCCTTCACGGCGACCTGACAATATAATTGAACAGGGATTCTTCGCTGCCTCGATAGCGAGTGCTTTACCGATGCCCGACGAGGCGCCTGTAATCCAGAAAACTTTTTGATTTAAATCGGTCATGCCAGGATCCTCTTGCTGAATTTAAGATCTTACAATTTGAGCATTTGAGCATTTGAGCATTTGAGCATTTGAGCATTTGAGCATTTGAGCATTTGAGCATTTGAGCATGCACTAAAAACCACAGGCTGCACTGCTGGCTCATTTGCGCGATAGCGGTCTGGCTATTCGGTTTGTAGTAGGGGAAGTTAACCTTATCTCGATAATGCCGACCCTTAGGACAGATGCACAATTTCAGCACGCTTAGCTCAAGAGCGCTATTTATCTTCATTAAATATCTGTGTCAGAGATATTACCCACCCCCAAAGAAATTTGGCGAAAGGCCTGACCATCCATAAACGTACGTTACTTTTGAGTGTACAGCGGCAAAATGATTTGGGCGCATGCGCCACTGGGCACGTCCAAAAACTGTAAGGTGCCACCGGCGGCGGTGATAATGCCGTGACTGACCGATAAGCCGAGACCTGTGCCAGCTCCAGCTTCTTTGGTGGTAACAAAGGGTTCGATGATGCTATCTCGCAGATTTTCTGGGATACCCAGTCCATTATCAGTCACCGTGATCTCAAGGTGATCGACGCCACAATGCAGGGCGATAACAATATTTCCCGCCAGGGTGCTGTTGGTATTTTTACGATGATCAAGAATGGAGTCTTTTGCATTTCCAATTAAATTTATAATGACTTGCTCAAACTTAGTCAGGTTGCACGGCAGGATCACAGGTTCCGTTAAATCACCGATGGTGAGTGAAATATTGTCGACCTTGAGGGTTTGCAGACTCATTTGAGCGCTATTTTCAAGCGCCACCTGGGGATCACAGTAGTTTTCTGTATCGTCGGCTTCTCGCCCATAAAGCAATAGCTGCCGTACGATATTTGCTGCGCGTTCAATTTGGCTATTGATCCGCGTCAATGAGTCCTCAGATTTGTCGTCTAGCACTGAGGTTTTCATCAAGTAGTTGCGTAAATTGACAGTGGCAAGACGAATAACGTTAAGAGGCTGGTTGATTTCGTGGGCTATGCCTGCGGCGAGCTCTCCAATCGAGGCAAGTTTTGAGGATTGAATCAGCTGCAACTCTTGTGCTTTTTTAGCGGAGATATCTTGTATGGTTGCGCATAGGTACGACTCTTGTGACGTTGGGTGATCCATTAGAAATAGAGAGTAGCTAAGCCAAGTCTTTTTTCCGTTAACTGTAATCAGCCGCTCCTGCAAATGCTCGGGACTTCCACTGAGCACATTTGTTATGGAGGTCTCTGCCATTGAGCGCAGTTCTGGCTCCAGGGTCGTTATGATATTTCTTGCCTCTAAGTCAGCTCGAGAAACCCCCAAGAAATCTAAGATTTTTTGGTTGGCAAACACGAACTGGCCACTGGTCTTCAAAATAGCAACGCCGAGGTCGGCTGCACTTGCGAATGCTTCAAAAAAACGCGCATCTCGTCCTAAGTTTTGGAAGATTTTCCTCTGTTCTGAAATATCGCGTGTCAGCCCTTCTATCGCGATGGGAATATTCTGTGCGTCATAAATAAGCTTGGCTGTTGTGGCTACCCAGAAACTTCCTTTAGGCCCTCGCATTTCAGCTTCAAAGTTGTCGACAGCGCCCTCGCCCTCAGCGAGGGCAGCCATAAAGCGTTCCCTACCGTCAGGTTCAACGTAATAATCGCCAAGTTTGACGTTCATGATTTCTTCTACGCAGTCGTAGCCAAACATCTGTACCGCATTTGAGCTAGCGGCAAGCACGTGGCCGTCAAGGTCGGCGCGGTAATAGGAAAAAGGCAGGTCATTTATGAAGGCGATCGCATCTTCATATGAAAGCGTTTCAAGGTCGGTAATTAGGGTTAATTTATCTGGCATCAGGGGTTTTCGGGTCCAGTGTGAGGTGTCGTCTACGCCAAGATGATACTAGATATTGCGAGCGCCACTAAAGATTTGGAGTGTCTCTCTCCTTATATACGCTACGACAGGTGTTTTGGGCGAGAAAAATTAATTCGCTCTTCTCAGGTATTGATTCCCTGCGTCATTAAGGTTGCGTGTCATATTCTAGGGGTTCAAAAACTGAGGGTTGGGTACCGCCTCTGATGGAGTATCGGCCAATTAACTAGGGCACTGAGTGACTTAGTGTTGTGTTAGATGAAAATGTCTTTTGCGTACATCGATGCAGGCAGGCTCAAATAGACTGCTTTTAGAGTACCAATAAAAATGAAGCTGGCGGAATTTCGTTCGATTTACTAATGACGCGTTGATGTGATCTTATGATGCTCAAGCCAGCCCATCGTAAGACCTATGTTCTGCTTGATCTCGTTAATGCTGCGTACGTCGTGGGTGTTGGCTAGGTGCACTGATAGTGGATTAAGAAACACGAGGAATGTGATGATTTCGTTGCCAGTTGCGCCAAACTCTATCGACTCCAACCGCTCGCGAGCGACCTTCAGAAAAGTCAGGCAACTATTGATGGTGACGACCACATTACTCGCGAATAGCTCACGGTCATCGTGGCTCGTGCACTCGCTAAGCGTGTCGTACTGCTTAGCGGTAAGCCTGATGTGGTCTAGTGCATAGTTGTAGTTATCTAGCAATGTTGGCTTTTCGCAAAGCCGCTCCAAGTTTCCAGCAAACTCCAGATGGGTGCCCTCGACAATAGTGCCGATAGTTCGCCGGCTTGGTCGCCAGGGGCCAATACAAAGCTCATCGTTGAGTTTCCCCAAGCACGCTTGGTTGAGATTGACCTTGACTGATTCTAGATATTGAATTTGGGTATAGAGAGTGTCTAATTTTGCGCGCTTAAAGCACTGCCAGCTAGTTTCGGTGTTATCGCCTTGGGGTAAGGCTCGGTCGATCACGTCCAGCAGTGAAATGGTGGTGCCAGTTATGTAGTCCAAGCGCTCCAAGAGGCTTAGGTTTGCTAAGTTTACCGCGCCGGGTGCGATCTTATGGCTGGCCATGTCAAAAATCTTTCTCAAGGCTAATTCCTCGTCTTTAATGTGCAGCTTGGCAGTAAATTGAACGAGCACAGTTAAGTTCTCAGCCCGCGCAAATTTTTTGAACCGCGCAGCGTCGATAATGACAATCTATGAGTTGCATGATGTACATAGCAAAAAATGTTATGTGCACTCATTACCTGACCCCGCACGCTTAATTTGTGCGCATCATCAAAGTGATGCGTTTTGCCTAGAGGCATATGCAGAGGTTTTTGATGAAGCCGAGGATCGAGAGGTAGAAGCCGAAATTCGGAAAGAGAGGGAGGTTGAGAACAATTAGTCAAAATGGGTCGTAAGTGAGGAGATAAGTTCTGCTAGAGTTTTTACGCATTAAGGTAAAAGCGGGTTTGTGAGCAGGGGGAGCTGCTTGACGAGAGGCCCATCACAAAAGCGACGGTAGGAAGTAGGGGGTAAGTCCTCTAGGGCTTCATCAAAACTAAAGGCTACTTGCCGAGGCTAAGCTTATGAGAAGATGACTATGGAGCAAAAAAATGAGGTCAAAATTGTTTCGCTTTTTTAAAAGTAACCCTACTGCTTCGCTTATCCTGCTGGCCAGTATTCGATGACACTACGTTCCATTGGTAGGCGTCAAATGACGCCGCTTGGGCGAATCGCATGCTTGCCGTAATTTTTCGGTTTTTCACAAACTGTTTTGCTGCTGTCGCCTTTATCGCTAACCCCTTTCTGCTCCAAGCAGAAGACCTTGGGGGCGGGCTCATTATTGACGTGTCTTCGGGAGTTCACAATCCACAAAACCCCGTCGATATTTTTCTTGAAGCAGGCCACTATTCCCTCTATCCGGTTGGGGTTGCGCAAGGCGGATACTTCGACGCCAGTTCTGCATGGAATGGGAATGTGTTGGGTTGCTATGGGGATGCCCATTTGTGCGTGGTTGGTTGGACTCGGGAACTGACGATTTCAGCCCCAATAGTAGACCTTCGGCCAACGATATATGATGATTGGCTCAACCTAGAGGTGCTTCAGTGTGGGCAGGCCGCTTTATCGGCAGACCGTCCATTTTGGTCGATATTTCCCGCGTGGGATTCGCCATCGGCGGCACTTGAGGCATATCGATCTGCTGCCAATGCCGATGGACCGTGTTCGTTCGAAGTCAAAAGGGGTGGTTTCGTTAATTTTTTTGAGCGTGAGCTGAATAATCGATACGCTACCGGTGGTGTCAGTGTGCATGTAATCGGGTCAGCCACACCGCAAAGAGTTGAGGTTGATGTTTTTCCCGACGATGGCTCGAATACACTAAATTCACTTTCCCGGTATCGCGTTCCAGTATTGCTATACGGTAGCCCATCAGTAGATTTGACGGTATTGAGGCCAGAAACCCTGAGTTTTACTCTGCTATCGTCGCCTATTCGATTTTCTCCAAGTGCGGAATGTGTTGCGGAGGACGTGAATAGGGACGGGCTGATTGATCAAACTTGTGTGTTTACGGCTGCTCATGCGGAACGCCCCACTGCATCGGAAAATAAAGTGTCGCGTGCTCGCCTTGACGGCCTGCTGGCGAAGGGCGGACGCATCCTAGGTCAGGATGTCCTTACGTTGGGGACGAAGAATGCCCCGTAATTTCGTTAAGTCAGTACGAATTATTGGAGTATTAAGCGCGTTTATCTTGGGTGTCTATTTAACACACGATTACTCAAGTCGATTACAGGCCAGCTTAGAGGGCGTCTTTTGGACTCCCGCTGCAGGGCTGCGTGCGATCGCTTTGGTTTTGCTGCCAACTTACGGGTGGCCTTTTGTCGTAGTGGGAGAGTTACTGGCTAAGGCGGGGCAATATGCTCAGGAGGCCAAGCAATGGGGAAGTCTATGGCGAGACTTTACACTTGAACTTACCCCCATTCTCGTGAGTTGTATTGCCATAGGCTATTTGCGCTTTCACAGGGTGCGTTTGGATAAACCTACCCCTAGGGGCATGCTTCTGATTTTCTCTTCAGCGTTGTTTTCCGGACTAGCGCTGATGCTCACATATGCAGCTGTTTTGTTAGTTAATAAAGGTGCGAGCTGGATGACACTGCTAACGGTGTCGTGGGCGTTAATGCTCGATGACTTGGTCTCAATAGCACTGACATTTCCCTTAATTTTTATTACAGCCGCGTTTCGGAAGGGACGCCTCAACAGAAATCACGTTAGGTTGATGCTGTGGCTAACGGTAGCGTTTGCAACATTTTCGATCCTAGTTGCTCAACTGGAGTTCTTACCCAACACGCTCCCGTTGATCCTCTATATTGGCACCTTGTTGGTATCGATGCGCCTTGGGTGGATTGCTTCTAGTTTTGCCTGTCTTTGGGCCAACGCGTTCACCTTGATGTCTTATCTAAGGTGGAGTGGCCCTGAGGGCCTTGCTGCAGCGCAAATTTACATTTTGATATTGACGGTATCTTGTTTGCTGATCGGAGCGTTTTCAAGCGAGGGTCGACGACAAAACCGTAATCTAAGGAATTACGCCGCTCAACTTACCTCTGCAGAAGATCTCGAGCGCCAGCGAATATCATCGGAACTTCACGATGATGTCGGTCAACAGTTCATTGCAATGAAGCTTCAGCTTTCTCTTTTAAAGCGTCAGACAAGTAATATGGATGCTGTCGCTAGTGTCAGGGAAGTGCTTGGGACGCTGATTTCCTCGAGCCAGGATAGCGTATACCGATTGATTCATGGTTTAAATCCTGTTGAGTTGGAGGTTATGGGGTTTGAGCAAAGCTTAAGAGAGGGCCGACTCGCGCAGCTTCTTGCCGCGTCAAATATCGATTACGAAGTGATTGTGGAGGGCAATTTCGCACGATTGCCAGACGAGGTTTCCGCAGTGGCGTTTAGGGTTGTGCAGGAATGCGTGTCTAATTGCGTTAAATACGCCGAAGCAACGAAGTTCACGGTTCTGCTCAATTTTCAGCGCCATGAACTAACCATGGTAGCTGAAGACAACGGTAGGGGGTTTGATGTTAACGCGTCTCAAACCAGTTTTGGACTCAACAATATTGCCACTCGATGCAAAAGTTTGGGAGGAGATTGGAATATCGCCTCATCGCCAGCTGGTACGCGGATTACGGTGAGCTTGCCATGTGTGAACGTTTAAAAATGCTCGGGGAGCTGCAGTTTTGAATATTTTAACCATGGATGATCACGACGTCGTGCGAACAGGTT
>Ga0233432_10003821_pt1 | contig 13505 bp, 6 predicted proteins | sample SI_122_August201_6_FD_179870 | JGI IMG/M metagenome (GOLD analysis project Ga0233432, IMG submission 179870) | Seawater microbial communities from Saanich Inlet, British Columbia, Canada - SI_122_August2016_10_MG | ecosystem: Environmental > Aquatic > Marine > Inlet | place: Canada: British...
TTATAATATGTAAACACCGACACAAGTTCTGCTCTTGCATTGTTCAACACCCAAGCACCAATTCCGTCACTTAATACTTGTGTATAATCGTTTGCAGTCATAGACTTATTACCACCGTTGTGTAATAATCCGTCGATTTTCATTCCAGTACAACTAGTTCCTAATGTTGTTACGCCTTGTATATAAGGAGATCTTGAACTAATCCAAGTTCTGTTATCTGCTGGACCCCACCCGGGATCAAGTGCTGTAAATGCACCAGCTGTTGGTCTTTGATAAAGATCATATACTCCTGGAGGATTTAAGTTTCCTGATAACCCACTAAGTGTACATTGTCTAATGCCTGTAATATCTCTTACTCTAAAGAAGTCCGACAATTGACTTCCGTTATGAGCATTTGAATATCTTTCAGCCGCTAGTAGTGTTTTATAATTACCTTCATATTTTAAATCATAGCAAATACCTCTAACTAACGCCCTCAAGTCATCAGTTAGTCTACGTGTTGTATAAACTTTGCTTGGGTAGTTAGCCGCTGTCCAAGCAAGTACTTCAGCAATTATAAAATCTATTTCTGAATTAAGTTTAATTGCTGTATTTCTTCTGTTTATTTGCGATGTTAATGTATTAGTTCCAATTAATGTAGGATTTACACTTCCTGATCTAGTTGCATAATCTATATAAGTTAAATAATCAGTTTTAAGTGCAATGATTAAGTTAGTTTCTGTAATAGTAAGTCTAATAGGAGTTTTAGCTTGTGCTGTTGTATTTCCTGCACTTCTTAGAACATCACCGTTAGATAACAGAGTAAGTAAAAAACTGTCTATATGGCTTGATAGTGAAACTTGATATTCGTATTCGTTTAAGTATTCCGCAATTGGAGAACTTGCATTTAATGTTGTAGATCTAAGTTCATCGCCCATTACTACACACCCTGCCGGTATAGATATTGGACATATTTCTTCATATCTTCCTGTACTTACAGTTACTTTACTTGGAGTTCCAGCAGCATATGTATCTTCAATGTATTCACATGCATATCGAACTGTTTTAAATGGTCTACTATATTCTTCGCCGTAAGTTGGTGCATCAACACCGTGTGGTGCAACATACACTTGCGCTGCTTTGTCAATCCAAGTTTTCCAAAACGCTGTATCATCATTGTCTACACCAAGTACTTGGTTTGCAATACCTATTGGGATATTTGTAGGACCAAGTGAACTTCCATCTCCAACTCCTGTACGGTTTAAGTTATAAGTTAGTAAGTCGTTTTGTTTTGCTAATCCGCCGTCAACTCCAGCTTGTATTAAAACGTCCCAGTATGCAAATCCTGAACCGTTGTCTCCTGGAAAGTTATTATCAGCTGATCTATGAGCTACGTTAGCTACGTAAGCAGTACCGTAAAAATAAATTATTTCGCCTACAAAGTAATCAACACCTGAAGTCCAATTGTTTGACCATGCTTTACTAGGAATCATTAATTCCCACCAATCGTTGTCTAGGTAATCTGTTGAACTACCATCAGGCTCAACTGATCCAATGGAAATTAATGCTTTATATAAATCGCCGCCTCGCTGTACAATGTCTCCTGGATTGTAAACTTCTGTTTTATCCCACACTCCTCTAAATGCATATCCTTCTTGCAGTTCAGTCCAGCTATCGGTACTATCCAATCCTTGTGCAGGTTGGTCACTAATGTTTGCTGATTTAGCATAGTATAATGTTCCACCATATCGTACAACATCACCTGCTTGATACTGCGTAGTTGGGCTATATGTTGATTCATATTGGAAGCCTGGTAATTCTAAAGTAAATTTAGTTGTATCTAATTGATCTGCAGGATCGCCGCCAGTTTGTACACCAGTAATTGGATCTGTTACCACAGGTGTTACTATACCTTCAACTGCACTAGTATGAGTCTCGCTACATTTCCACATGCTTCCGCCGTAGAGTACTAAATCGTTTTTCTTATAAAGAGTAGCAAACGCCCACGGTCCAACAAAGTATACTCCGTCATAAAACACTTCCCAAGCAATTTCGTTTGTTGTTTGTACTGTAATATCTGCACCCATTCCTGAATGGTATCTACAATAATAATAAAGGGTTTCTGGTGCAGTGTAAGGAACTGTAATTCTAAGTTGACGCACTTTTGTTATTACATCACCATTTTCGTCACGTAAATTAGAAAAGTTTGCAATATAATTAGACTGACTTACTTCAACTCCGTCAATAAAATATGTAACGCCGTCTCCGTATATAGTTCCGCCACCAAACGTTCCATCTTCAGTTGCACTTAATAGTAACGGATGCGGATTATTTTGTTCTACTCCGTCAACAAGTGCGCCGCCAAAATAGTTGTTTGATTGATCTGTTTGATCAATTATATAGGTTTTTCCTTTACCTAAAGTAAGCGATGCTTGAGAAACTCCGTTAACTAGATAGATGTTAGCAGTGTCTTCAAGATTACGTTGTACTGTAACTGTAAGTGTACTTGGTGTAGTAACTAAGTTGTCTTCTAAGAATGTTTGTGATATATGAGGTTCTATACATTTATAAACTATACCATTATATTTTGCTAACGCACCTTTGGAATAGTCAGTTGCTGTTGTCCAATCACCTACAAACTGTTGTCCTGATGCAAGTATATCCCACTTAGAACTATCAGTTACAAATGTACTACTAAGATGACCTTCATTACATACCCAAACGTTACCGTCTTTAATTACAATATCACTATCATTGTAAGTTGTTGCAGTTGCCCAAACTCCAACAAACTGTCTTCCCGATGTCATTAGTCTCCACTTTGGTTGTGGTTCTGGAGGACTTGAATCAGGTAGTGTATATTTTAAATCCGTTTCAAAGGAAGCATCAGCAGTATGTCCTTTTAAACATACATAACTTTTACCACCAACTCTTACAACGTCATCACGTTTGTAAACGGTCGCTGTTACCCAAGGACCTTTCCAAATATACTTAAATCGTTCTAACTTAAACTCTGCCATTTATCTTCCTCAATACCCTGGATTAGCTTTTATAACTGTGGCATCATTGCCTTCGCCATATCCGGATGAACTAATGTTTGCTGGGTAAGTATATGCTTCTGAAATACGTTGAACAAACACACCTGTGTCTGGTTCAATATAGTAAAGTAAACTTCTACCTTCCCATTTAATTTGTTGATATCTTAAATTATCATAAACTACATTATGATCTTCATCTACTCCATCTAAGAAATCAATACCTTCTTCAAAATCCGGAAAGTTTTCTTCTGACGGGCCAATATCGTTTATTACAACAGCATTATCATCTCCAGATCCTAATTGGTCTGAAACAACTAAAAATAATTCACCATCATCATTTCTACGCAATCCGTAAAAATATCTTTTAATAAATCCGCCTAATACTTCACTAGGACTAGTACCAATGTAATAACTCATTATGTAATCTCCACGTAACTAACAATAACGTCAACTGAATCATCTAAACTTGATCTAACTAATAATCTATTGCTAGGTGCTAACACTAATTTTTCACCTGTTGAAACTGCTCTCAAACTTGTACCAGCTGCTAAGATAGAATTCTTTAAGTAGTATCCGCTTACACTTGTGTCGTCTTCAACTAACACATCTACATAAACGAACTTATCGGTTAAGTTTGTAAAACTTAATCCTAAAACTGTAACTCGGGTAGTAGCTAGTGTTTCATAAATTAACACTGGTACTGTGCCACAATTTTTAATTACTGTATTTTTTAATAGTGTTGCCATATCTTATCCAAAAATTAATACCTTCTCAATTGCAATATCTTCTGCTTGTATAAACGAAATACCTGCTGTAGCACCCGCTACTGAAACCCAAGTTGTTCCGTCATATAATTCAACACGCTTATCATTTGTATTAAAGCGTATCATTCCTGTAACTCCTACAGGTCTTGTTGCATTATCTCCTATAGGTAACACAACTCCTGTATTACCACTTATTTGAAAATAACCTGTTCCTGTGCTTTCAAACAGTGTAACAGCGTCAGTTGCAGTATTTGTTATTGTGTTATTTTTAAACGCAAAATTTTCAAATGCAACTTTACCAGTACCATTAGCTTCAAGCTGTAGATCAGTATTATTTGTAATAGTACTTATCACATTTCCGTCAAGCTGGATGTCATCTACGATTATTTTTTCTGCATTTAATCTGCTTGCGTCTATATCTGCTACTACATTTCCGTTGATATAAAATCTAATTATATTGTCATTTTGTCCTTCAACTAACTCAGCTGTAATCTTAGTATCACCGTCTAAATCTTGTAAACCGTTTAATTGTATCCAATTAACACCATTATACCCTTCAAAACGCCCAAGTTGTGAGTTAAATCTAATTTGTCCAGCTGTTGCAGTAGGTCTTTGTGCAGTATTACCTACAGGTAGTACAATTGCACCAGTTCCATTAACTTCAACAACTCCGGAAGTAGGAGTTAGTGTAATTGTGCTTGCACTTGTAATTACGCTATCTTTTATACTAAAATCGTCAATTATAATACTACCAGTACCGACTGATCTTAATTCTAAATCTGAATTAGATATTGTAGTAGTAATAAAGTTATCATCGATTAATATATCACCTGTGGTAAAGTTGTTAGCTTGTATAGTTCCTATACTATCAATATCTCCAACATTTAATATTCCACTTACTGTTAAATTATTACTAATAGTAACATTATTATTTGGAACATTTATTATGCCAGTTCCTGCCGCTCTAAGTTCTAAATTTGCATTTGAACTAGTTGTTGTAATATAATTGTCGTCAACTAAAATTTCTTCAAACTGGAATGCGCCACTTACATCTAAGTCACCTGTTACATTTAGATCACCATTAATAGTAGTATTACCTGTTTGATTATAATTTCCTACATGAGTTACAGTTCCAGTAATACCTGTGTTAGATAGTGTTGTGGTTCCATTAACTACTAAATTTTGATTTATATCAACATCATTTGACGGTATTACTATTTTTCCGGTTCCGTTTGCACGTAAATCTAAATCAGTATCTACTGCTGTTGTTTCAATAACATTATTATCAATAAGTATAGTGCTGTTTGTAAAGCTGTCTGCTGTAATTAATCCAGTACTTGTAATATTGACAGTAGTTGTTAATCCGTTAACTGTCAAGTCGTTATTAATAGTAACATCATTGTTTGGAATTAATATTTCGCCAGTTCCGTTTGCACGTAATTCTAAGTCTGCGTTAGAGGTTGTTGTTGTAATATAATTGTCATCTATTAAAATTTCTTCAAATTGTGCAGATGCATTTACGGTTAAGTCTTGGCTTACTCCAACATCACCAGTTACAGTAGTGTCACCTGTTTGATTAAATGCTCCAGTAAGTGTTACTGTTCCTGTAATATTTGTATTTGCAAGAGTTGCTGTTCCGTCAACTGTTAGGTTATTATCTAGTTGTACATTATTACTAGGTACAAGTATTTTTCCAGTACCGTTAGCTCTTAATTCTAAATCAGCATTTGTTTCAATAGTTTCAATAAAATTATCTCTAATTTTTATTCCATCGATGTTTGCTTGGTTAACCCATAAATTATTCCAACGCTTAGATACAATTCCTAAATTATAAGTACTATCTAAATTTGGAACTAAGTCACTATTAATACCTGCTAAAATTTCAATTGTATCAGATGCTTCATCACCAATTGTAATATTTCCGCCGATTGTAACATTACCTGTTACATCCAAGTTACCTGTTATGTTTACGTTATTTTGTAAATTTATTTGATCGTTAAATGCATCAATATTAACTGCACCAGATGTGCTAGATAATGTATTACCAGTTAAACGTAAATTTCCAGTATCAATTTTTTCACCAGTAATAAACGTAGTTTGGCCATTAGTTGTAAAAGTTGCACCAGTAGTTAGATCTATGTTTAATGCACTTGCTACAAAACTTACAGTACCATCTTCTTGGTTTACATAAAATAAGTCGCCAACTCTAAAATCACCTTTGTGATCTACACTGTTATATCTTATTTTTGCATCATTAAGCTCTACAACCTCATTTGCTTGTACTACTGTGCCAGCATCGTTAGTGACTTCTTTGCCATTGCCTATGTAAGCAAGATTTTGTCCTATTGCATAAACAATAACACCAGGCCCGTCACCATATAATCCATAATTACCGTAAACTGATGCAGAACCAATCATTCTTATTTCAGCACCAAAGTCTCTTAGGTCATAATTTAAAATTGTTGTAGCTGTTGCTCCTGCGCCATTTGAGATGCTTTGCGGAGTTGTATCAAAGTTAAGTAAGTTTGAATTCTTACCATCAATAATAAGTATGTCGTTGTCAACACTTTCAACTGTTACATTTACTACTGTACTTGCATCTGTTGATGTAAAGGTGACTGTATTCCCTGCTTGGAATGTTCCTGAAATACCACCAAGTCTTATTCTTGTTTTACCGTCGTTGTATTTTCCTGCACTGCTGTCAAATGCATAAACAGACTTATTAGCAAAATATGTAAATGAATTTAACCATTCTATTCTTACACCGTTTGTTGCTTCAATAGCATTTACTCCTGGTGTAATAAATGTAGCACTATGGAAAAGCATGCTTGCTTCTCTGCTACTTGCAGTTGCAACTGATCCATCTATGTATGCACCTTTACCTGCATCTGCTGCATTAAATCCTCTTGGATCTTCCGCAGTAGTAGTTGATCCTTGTGTAATGACTGTTATATTTCTTATATAAGGTGATCTTGAAGTGACTGTAAATCCAGGAGCAAATTTAAAAGCATATCCTGGACTAAAAAATCCTGTGATCATTAAGTCTTCAATTGTGCTCTCACCGTTTAACAAAAACGCATCGTTTGTATTTGTACCAACTGTTGGTCTTATAGTGACTGATCTTATTCCTTGTCCCTTAACAGTAACCCCTACAGGCACTGTCATTGGAAATGTTTCTGTATAATCTCCTGCAAAAATATGAATAGTATCGTTAGCAGTTGCTACGCTTAATGCTTTTGTAATTGATGCATATGGATCTTGCGGATGATCTCCTGATCCAGTGTCGCTTCCGTTTTCAGCAACATATATCATATTGCCTTGACGAAGTATTAAATCAATGCCATCAACAGTTAAATCACCTACACTTAATGCATCAGTGTTTACTGTAGTTGCCCATATATTATTCCATTGCTGTGTAGGACTACCTAAGTCATACGTAGCATTTTGATCTGGTATTAGATCACTTGCAACTTCAGCATTGAACACAACATTATCAGTATTTGCATCACCTAATGTAATATTTCCGTCTGCTGTAATATTACCTGTAGCATGAATATTACCCTGAACATCCATGTTGCCATAAACTTCAACAACACCTGTTCCATTTGGTCTAAATTCTATATTAGCATTTGAATCGTTAGTACTAATGACATTGCCTTCAATGTCAATTGAATCAATTCGTGCTTTGTTCTGATATATTACGCTATCAAGAGTACCTAAGTTTAGTTGACTTGCTGTTGTACTAATTGTGTTATTTTCAATAGTAACTTGAGCAATATCAGCTCTTGTATCTGTAATTAAGTTTGATGTTTTAGTTGTGCCAACAACTTCTAGCTCGTGTGTCGGAGTTGCGGTTTTAATACCGATTCGCTGGTTGTTTACATCTAAATATAATAAGTCAGTCTCAAAAGCTAAATCTATTCCATTACGAATAAGATTCGACTTTAAGAGCGGACCCGATATGCGACCTACAGCCATATTCTCTCCTATACACGGGGATCCTGTCCCACAAGCCTAATTTTCAGCTATTGCTCTTTGCCGGCTAACCACAGTTTGTAAACGCAATACAATTGGTCGCTGTACTGCATTAATAGTATTTATCGTTTATGTAGAAAAGGGCTATGTTAGCCGTAAATTAACGTTTGAATTAACGCTATGTCGTCCATCTCAGCTTCAGAAACAGCATCAAATTCACCAGCACTATTTTGCCAAGCCGATCCTGTCCAAGTTTCTAAAATATCATCATCAGTATTATGTCTAGTTTGCCCTAGCACAGGACTAGAAGGACGTTCAGCTGTTGTTCCAGCTGGTACTCTTATTGCTCCTGTACTATCAAATTTTGGATATCCTATTCCTGTTGATGCAAATTTAAACACTGCGTCTACTGAAGTATTTGTAATATTATTACCACTAACTTCTATATTGTCTACAACAATACTACCACTACCGTTTGCTTGTAATTCTAAATTACTATTCGTAACATTAGTGCTAATTATATTAGTATCTACGTTTATATCATCTGTTTGGATGCCGTGTATAGACAATGTATTTCCAGAAATTTCTCCAACTAATGATGTTGAATCTAATGGATTTACTGCTCCAGAAACAATAAATCTTAAATTATCCGAAGTTGGATCAGAAGTAACACTAGTTAATCTATTTGAAGAAAATACTCCTCCAAATGTTACAGTATTTGTTGCAGTTCCTTCAAAAACATTATCGTCAGAGTTAAATCGTAAATCTCCTTGCTGACCTGTTAATGCTACTCTTTCAGCAGTTGTTCCTACCGGAATTAAAAGTGCTGTATCAATATTTAGATCTAAGTTTTGGTTTGTACTAAAACTAATACTATTAGATGTTGACGAAATAATATTATTATTAAATCCAATGTTTTCTAAAGTAGTTGTACCTGTGCCGGCAGATCTTAATTCTAAATTACTATTAGTATTTGTAGTTGTAATAACATTATCAAATATTTCAATGTCAGTTGAACTAATCATATTTTCTAGTTCAAATTCATTATCAATGTTTATTGTACTTGCATTAAGAGTTCCAAGAGTTAAATTGTTTGTAATATTAACATTATCATAAGGAACTGTTATTTGTCCTGTTCCATTAGCACGTAATTCTAAATTAGCATTAGTACTAGTAGTTGTTATAAAATTGTCATCAAATAATATTTCTTCAAACTGTAATGATCTGTCAAGATCTAAATCACCAGTTACAGTTAAATCTCCTGCAATAACTCTATTACCGGTTTGAGTTGCTGTTCCAGTATGTGTTATATTTCCATTAATAGCAATATTATTTAAAGTTGTAGTGTTAGCGACAGTTAACCCGTTTGTTATTGATACACTATCGTTTAGTTTAACATCTTTAGTAGCACGTAATTCTAAATCAGCATTTGAAATATCTGTGGTAATAATATTATTATTAATGTTTATTGTATTATTATCAAACTGTGATGCAGAAACTTGTTGTGTAACATTCATGTCACTTGTATTCCAAGTACCTTGAACATCTAAATTATTACTTACAATAAGATCTTGTGTAGGTAATAAAATGTTACCTGTTCCGTTTGCACGTAATTCTAAATTAGCATTAGTACTAGTAGTTGCTATAACATTTCCGTCAATATTAATTTCTTCAAATTGTGCTTGTGAACCTACGGTAATATTTTCAACAGTAAGATTTGTTGTACTAAAATTAGTTGATATACTTAAATTATTACTTAATACAAAACTATTAGTATTTAAATCTTGTAGATTAGTAGTACCATTAACTTGTAGACTATTTGTAATTTCTAAGTTATTATTTGATATATCAACTTGACCGGTTCCACTAGCTCGCAGTTCTAGATCCGCATTAGATTCAAATGTTGATACGTAGTTATTATAAAATAAGACATCGCCTATATAACCTTTATTAGTATTAAGATCTAACCATTCTTTTGATTGCGTTCCTAAACTATGTACTCCGGTAATGTGCGGATTAACATCTTGATCAAAATTAACATTTAAATTTAGTATATCTGTTGTTTGGTTTCCAATTAAATTTAAATTGCCGTCAAAACTTAGATCGCCAACAATTGATAAATCTTTGGTTATATTAGTATTAGTCAATAAATTTACAGTATTATTTGCTGCACTAACTACAACATTTCCTATAGTAGATAGTAATTTATTATTGTCAATTCTTAGATTGCCTGTTTCTACAAAGTCGCCGTTGACTACTGTAGTTTGATTGTTTGTTGTAATATTAAGACCGGACAATGAATCAACACTTGCTTCGCTTAATGATAATGTCGTAGTTCCTGCTTCTTGATCAATAAAGAAATCGTCGCCAATCCTAAAATTTCCTAATTGGTCAATACTTTGATAGTATATTTTACCTGAATTTAATTCTGTAACTTCTTGACTTTGTATTACTCTACTATTATCATTGTCAACAAATTTTCCTAATCCTGTGTACGCAAAGTTGTGTTGTATTAGATACATTAATGTATCTGCGCCATCGGCTACTGCACCATAATTTCCGTATACATTTGCCGATCCAATTGATCTAAGTTCTGCACCGTATTTTATTGTAGAACCGTCTGAACTTAAATGTCCTGTGATGCCATTTACTGCATATAGTCCTCTGTTAGCAAAGTATGAAAACGAATTAAGCCACTCAACTCTAACACCATTTGTCATTGTTATAGCATCAACACCCGGAGTAATAAATGTAACCGAATGGAATAACATACTTGCTTCGTTGCTTGCACTGTTTACACTTGCGCCATCAACTAATGCACCTTTACCTGCATCACCACTAGCGAATCCTCTAGGATCACTTACACTTGTAGTGGTACCTTGTGTAATTACAGTTACATTTTGTACATACGGAGAACGTGTACTAACTACTGTGTTAGGTGCAAATCTAAATGCATGACCAGTGTTGTTGCCACTGTCATAGTAAAAATCTTTAATTGTTAAGTTTTGTATTGATGTTTCGCCGTTTAAATGAAATACGTCTTTTGATTGATCTGCACTTGTTGGCCTGATAAAACAATTACGCATGTCTTCGCCGATTATACTTACATTAGGTGGAACTACTAAAGGTAGTTCTTCTTCATATCCTCCCGGAAAAACATATATTGTTACCGGCTGTCCAGAACTTGCATCACTTGCACTAAGTGCATGTTTAATTGTTTTAAATGGTCCTTGTGGATGATCACCTACGTTTGTATCATCGCCATTTTCAGCAACATAAAACATATTGCCTGTGCGTTTTACTAATATTGCACCGTTTGCATTTACACTGTTAGCATTAAATACTTGGTTGTTAATTGACTGTGCTTCCATTAACAGCCAACGTTTAGTAGAGCTACCTAACTCTCTAGTGTTATTTCCATCTGGAAATATGCTACTATCAATATCTGCATCAAATGTTATTGTATCTTGATTTATATTGTCGCCAATTGTTATATTGCCGTCTAGTGTAATATTTCCTGTAGAATGTAAATTGCCATAAACTTCTAAATCACTTTGGATGTCAGTCTTGCCAGATCCGTTAGGTGTTATTTCAATGTCGCTATTAGATCTATAACTAGAAATAATATTATCGTTAACTTTTATATTATCAGTAGCTAGTGTAGAAATCTTAATAATGTCAGGTGCATTAATGTTAATATCACCGATTAAATTATTGATATTATTTGTGCTAATTTGTAATAAATCAATGTCAGCAGCATTTGAAATTATGTTTGTTGTATGTATAGTTGAGTCAACATCAAGTTCGTACATTGGTACACTTTTATTGACACCAATACGACCTGTTGATACATCTAAGTATAGTAATTGTGTTGCGCCAGAAGTATTTCTAAAAGCAAGGTCAATGCCGTTGCGTTCTAAATTTGCTTGTAATAATGGTCCGGAAATTCTACCGACTTGTGACATGTTAACTCCTATACTATGTATTTATAGGTTTACTTGTCGAAGTTATGTAGTACAGTAATTGGTTTATTTAAATCAGGTGCTGATGTAAATTGTAAGTAATAACCTGCCGCAAATCTTAGGCCAGCAGTACCTGTTCCAGCGCCTGCGCCACTTGCTGTAAAGAAAGTGCCTGGATTATTGTCTGCTGCTCCGATAGCAGTATAATCAGTGTCACCACTGGTTACAATTACATAATCTAAACCAACACTAAACGAACCTGCTGTAATTGTTGTTCCGTCTTGTGGTGTTGTTGGATTTTGTTCTAGTGTATAGTTAGTTGCTGAAACTTGGAATACATTTTCAACAAATACTAGTACATTCTGTGCTGATGCTGGAACTGGATAATCTGAATCTCCACTTGCTAATGGTCCAAAGATAATTTCGCTTGCATCGCCGTTTCCTAAATTTTGTTGTGTTATACCTACACTGTTAGGTTCTTTGTATCTTACTTTTCTCCAAGCACTATCTTGATAAAACTCAAATTCATTATCTGTGGTGTTGTATCTTGCATGTCCATTAACTGGAGTAGCTGGTCGTTGTGCTGTAGTTCCTTTAGGAACTAGAACAACATTATCACTTTCAAGTATTACTTGATCGTTGATATCGTATTTTACACCTTTGCCTACTATGTTACGTAGGTTTGTTGATTGAGCTTTTAATAATCTCATTATACTTCCAAATAACTAACTGTTGCTGCTAAGTCTGTAAGTGCTGATCCTATGTCTGGACTTGCAACAAATACAATCTTGTCTCCCGCTTCTAAAACAATTCTTTCTGAATCAAAAGTAAATGTTTCTTTACTCGGTAATGTTAAATCTCTTACTACTGCTGTTACTTTATTATTTAAAGCATCACCACTAGGTATTAAATGCATGTCGAATGTTGCGTCAGCTGTTCCTGTGTTGCATACTAAAACATTTGTTATAGCATAACTTTTTCCTGCAGGTACACCTAATCCACCAACTTGGTCAATTATGTCTAGCTGTGCTGTTGTTAATTGTGCGTTTACTATAGCCATATTATTTCCTTAAAATAGCATGCTGTAAAGCAATGCTCTATTTTTACTTATTATTTCACCTTTTGTACTATCTTTATTTACAAAATATAAACCAGTTGCGCCTGATCCTTGGTTTGATGAATATAATTTTATTCCACTGTTTGGAGTAGTAATAGCAGGGTCAACTGCGTCATCGTCATATAACGAACTTGTAATAACAAATGCATCTTTAGATGTAACTGCTCCTGTTCCAGGTGCTGATAATAATAAGTCTTCATTTGAATTTAGTGTACTAATTTCATTATTTTGTATTTTTACATCACCAAGATGAACTCTATTACTATAAAAGTTACTTGTAACAACTCCGTCTACTGTAACTACAACTGTACTTTCGCTGCCCGATACTGAAAAATCTGAAGTTGTAACACTTGTATCAGCTTGTGATATTCCTGGTTGAAAGTTTGTTGCTAATGCATAACTTACATAATCAACTAATCCTTTAGCATTAGGTATATAATCATTATTAAGAACAACGCCGCTACCTGAATCAGCTATGTTGCTTCCAACATAGTTAAAAACATTTTCTTCGTAGTCTACAGTACCTGCAACATTAATTGCAGCACCGGGGGTAGTAATATATAACTGACCTTGTGCTGAAATACTGTTTACACTTATAGGAACAAAATTTTCATTTACATCTTCAAATATAAATGCACCAGTGCCACTAGAACCACCTGTTACAAACGGAACT
>Ga0233432_10003825_pt1 | contig 13498 bp, 13 predicted proteins | sample SI_122_August201_6_FD_179870 | JGI IMG/M metagenome (GOLD analysis project Ga0233432, IMG submission 179870) | Seawater microbial communities from Saanich Inlet, British Columbia, Canada - SI_122_August2016_10_MG | ecosystem: Environmental > Aquatic > Marine > Inlet | place: Canada: British...
TTAAATGCAGACGCTTTAACAGTTAGCTCTAGTACTGTTAACGGAGTCACTACTCTTACTTTTAGTGATGGTACTACAGCCACTGTTAACGATGGTACAACTAAAGGTGTAGCAGCTATCTTTGCTAACGATGCTTCTGGAAATGGTCAATCATATACCCAAGGGTCTCTAGCGTATGTAAACTATTACGAGTATACTGGTACTAAACCTAGTCTACCTGTATCGGGGTTAACGTGGGTAAAGTATATTGGACAAAAGGGAGATTCAGAAGGCGTAATACCTATATATGCTACTAGTGCTGCGGGTGCTAATGCTACCTTTACTTACTCTAATCAAGAATTTGTTAATTTTTATGAATGGACAAATACAGCTCCTACTTCAGTTCCAGCGGGATTAACATATGTTAGGTTTGTAGGATTAAATGCAGCCGCTTTAACAGTTAGCTCTAGTACTGTTAACGGAGTCACTACTCTTACTTTTAGTGATGGTACTACAGCCACTGTTAACGATGGTACAACTAAAGGTGTAGCAGCTATCTTTGCTAGCGATGCTTCTGGAAATGGTCAATCATATACCCAAGGGTCTCTAGAGTATGTAAACTATTACGAGTATACTGGTACTAAACCTAGTCTACCTGTATCGGGGTTAACGTGGGTAAAGTATATTGGACAAAATGGACAGTCAGAAGGCGTAACACCTATATATGCTACTAGTGCTGCGGGTGCTAATGCTACCTTTACTTACTCTAATCAAGAATTTGTTAATTTTTATGAATGGACAGGTACAGCTCCTACTTCAGTTCCAGCGGGATTAACATATGTTAGGTTTGTAGGATTAAATGCAGCCGCTTTAACAGTTGGCTCTAGTACTGTTAACGGAGTCACTACTCTTACTTTTAGTGATGGTACTACAGCCACTGTTAACGATGGTACAACTAAAGGTGTAGCAGCTATCTTTGCTAGCGATGCTTCTGGAAATGGTCAATCATATACCCAAGGGTCTCTAGAGTATGTAAACTATTACGAATATACTGATACTAAACCTAGTCTACCTGTATCGGGGTTAACGTGGATAAAGTATATTGGAGAAAATGGACAGTCAGAAGGCGTAATACCTATATATGCTACTAGTGCTGCGGGTGCTAATGCTACCTTTACTTACTCTAATCAAGAATTTGTTAATTTTTATGAATGGACAGGTACAGCTCCTACTTCAGTTCCGGCGGGATTAACATATGTTAGGTTTGTAGGAACAGATGGTCAAAATGTAGATATTGTATTTAAAAGATCAGCTACTCAACCAGGGTCTCCTAGCCCTTCTACAGGTACTCCAACAGGGTGGTATCCTACCGTTAATTTAGTACCTTCTAGTAGTGATCTTTTGTGGGCTTCTACAGGTACTAAAGCAGGAGGAGCTACAACTTTTACTTGGCAGACACCTGTTCAAGTAGAAGGAAGTGAAGGTAACCCTGGACTATCTGTAGCAGAGTTATCAATATTTAGAAGAGCCTCTAGTAACCCTGGTACTCCTACTGGAGGATCTTTTACATTCCCTGCGTCTTTAAGTGCTCCTAGTGGGTGGTCAGCCTCGGTACCTACAGGAACAGATCCAGTATATATTTCTCGAGGATTTGCAGAATCTAGTAGTTCTACTGGAACAGATTCTTCTATTACTTGGTCTACTTCTGTACTTTTTGTCGAAAATGGAACAAATGGAACAAATGGAACAAATGGAACAAATGGAACAAATGGAACAAATGGAACAAATGGAACAAATGGATTAAAAACAGCAGAAGGATATGTTTACTATAATACCGCAGTTAGTGCAGCTAGTCCAGCTCCTGGTAGCCCCGACGATGGAAGTGTATACTACTATTGGTCAAACGGAAGTATTGTGGGTATGCTTAGTGGGTGGCAACAGAGTCCTCCACAGATGGCTCCAGGAACTAACTCACTCTACTACTATTCTAGATATAGAGTGGTACAGTCGAGCTCTACAAGTATTATAGAAGTTGGCTCTGTAAGTCAGAGTGGAACCTTAGTGTTTGATTCTCCTGTTCCTGGACATAACTTTGCAGGTCTTGTTACTTTCAGTTCTGGAACTTTGACTGATGGGTCTAGTAGTTTTGACCCTACTACAAAACTAGGCTCTGGAGAAGCTGCTACAGATATTAATAGCAATGTTACTACTATTAATGGTGGAAAGATTACTACAGGAACTTTAAGTGCGGCAACCCTTACTAGCAGCACCGGGAGTTTTGGCACTCATTCTTGGGGAATTGCAACAACAGGTATAACTATAGCAGGAACTTCGTATGATACTACTGCATTATTTACAAGTGCAGATACTGGAGGAACTTGCTCAGCTCTAACCGCAATTAATACAGGAAATACTGCTACTAGTGTTGGCATTGCAGCAGCTAGCCGATCTGGTGCTGTTGCAGGCTTTTATAAAGACAGCGGAGGGGTTTGGAATGATAGTGCTGATAGCGTAGTTAAGATTGGAGATGGAACTAATGCCATCACCGTACTTAAAAATGGGGCAGATGCGTTTAGAGTTAGGTCTGACGGACATACTGTTTTTGGCGGAGGATATGGGTCTACAGGAGCTACTATTCAGAGCGATGGAACTGCTTACTTTAATGGTAATCTAATTGTAGATGGAAGCGGTAGTTTTGCGTCTGTAACAGCTAGTGGCAATGTTACTGCATACTCAGATGCTAGCTTAAAAGAAAATTTACAAGTAATACCAAATGCTTTGGAGAAAGTACAAGCCCTAACTGGGTATACATTTGATCGTATAGATACTGGAGAACGACAAACTGGTTTAATAGCACAAGATGTAAATAAAGTTTTGCCAGAAGCTACTGGGGATACAGAAGGTACTATGACTCTTGCATATGGTAACTTAGTAGGGCTTTTAGTAGAAGCAATTAAAGAGTTAAAAGCAGAGATAGAGGAGCTCAAGAATGGCTCTTCAAACTAGTGGAACTATAAGTATAAATAATCTTCGTACTGAATTCGGAGATACTGGGACCTCTTCCTTAAGCGAGTTTTATCGAGGAGGAGGTTTAGTACCTGCAACTACTACGACTTCTACAACTACTTATCAACCCGGGCCTGGTACTACTAATTATAACTATAGTCTTACAAGTCCTTTATATGGGTGGCTAGAAGATGAATATTTTCCATTTACTGTTTATATTTATTGGAATAATGCCGCTATAACTACTTTTACTCAAAATTATGCGGGAGAAATCTCTCAAGATACTTCTGGGGGTTGGACTTACTATAGATTCTCTTCCCCTACAACGACAGGTTTAAACATAGGAGATGGAACAACATATTCTGTCTATCAAATTCGTAGACAACAAACTACAAATACAACTACAAACATTAATACAAACGTTCCTACAAGCGGGACAATATCTTTATCGAATTTTTATGGAGCGACAGCATGATAGAAGTAAGTTATGAAATACTAGATTTATTCGTATTCCCAGAAAAAAACGGACTAACAAATGTGGTGGGGAAGGTAAATTTAAAAACTACTTTCTCCCGCAACGGGGTCTCAACGAAAGGAAGAATCGAAACTATTTTAGACACAGATAATTTATCTGAAGAAACGTTTATTTCAGTTGATTCCTTGACTGTCGAAACTGTAGCAGCTTGGGCAATCGCAGCAAATGGCGGGGAAGCTTTCTTAGCCCAACTTAAAGAATTCAATGATGAACTTTTAACTCAAAAGGAAAACGAAATTGGATTGGTTAGGTACGAAGTAGTATAACCAAATACCTAACCAAAAATATTTCTTGACTTAAAATGTTCGCTTTGCTATAATTTCAACATGGAGAAAAAAGAATGACTGCTGCAGCTTATAACCTTACAATAGACCAAGGCTCCGACTTTGCCGTACAACTGGCAGTTAAGGAGAACGACGTAGTAAAAGACTTGACGAGCTGGAATGCCCGGGCGCAACTGCGCTCTAAAAAGTCAGATGCTACTTTAGTTGCTACTTTCACTTGCACAGTTATAGATGCTGCTGGTGGACTAATAAAAATGGAGATGTCAAATAGCATATCTACTACAATTTCGGCAGGAATATACTATTATGATCTAGAACTATATACCCCAAGTGATGTAAATGTTACACGACTTTTAGAAGGGCAAGTAACTATTACTCAAGAAGTAACTAGATAATGACAATTAGCATAGATATTTCTCCTTATGTAACTGAAGTAACGGCTACTCCAGAAGTAACTACTGTGAACTTATCTACGCAGGTTACTACTGTTACCGCGTCTTTAGCGCTTCCCTCCGTGCTAGGATTAGTGGTTTCTGGAGAAAACATTAGTATAGCACCTTATAACAATATAACTGCTACAACATTACAGGGAGCTATAGAACAACTTGCTGATAATAATTTTAGTCAAAGCACGGTCCCAGTAACTAATATTAATGAAGGAGATACTTGGTATAATACAAGTACAGATGATTTCTATGTGTACAGAGAAACCTCTGTAGGTGTTTTTGAGTGGGTTCCTATAATACTAGGAGCAGCGGACGGAGACTCTGATACTCTAGACGCAGGAGCCTTTTAAGGGCTAAAGAGAAATAAATCATGGCACAAGTTATCAAAATTAAACGTAGTACCTCTACTGCGTCCCCGTCTACTCTAGAAAACGGAGAAATTGCATATTCTAGTAATAGTGATAAGCTGTTTATAGGTCGTCCTGGCGGCACTACTGGAGATATTGATGCAATTGGGGGTAAGTTTTTTACAGATTTACTTGATCATACTGCGGGTACAGTAACTGCAAGTAGCGCTCTTATAGTAGATGCTTCTAGTAAGTTAGACGTATTGAATGTTGACAATTTAACATTTAATGGCAACTCTATTGTCTCTACTAACCTTAACGGTGACATAGAAATCACTCCAAACGGTACTGGAGACTTGATACTTGACGGACAAAATTGGCCTCAAGCAGACGGAACTACAGGTCAGTTCTTAAAAACAGATGGCAGTGGTCAGCTCGCTTGGGCTACAGTAACTTCCAGCTTTACTCTAAGTGATGGAAGTACTACGGATACTTTTGCTACTGGTGAGACTCTTACTTTCACTGGCGGTACAGGAATTACTACCACTGTAAGTAATAATGAAGTTACTATTGCCACTAGTATTACTCAGTATACTGACGCAGATGCTCGTGCAGCTCTAAGTGCTTCTGGTGACTTAGCTTATAATTCTAGTACTGGTGTATTTAGTGTAACAACTTATAAAGACGCAGATGCTCGTGCAGCTCTAAGTGCTTCTGGTGACTTAGCTTATAATTCTAGTACTGGTGTATTTAGTGTAACAACTTATAAAGACGCAGATGCTCGTGCAGCTCTAAGTGCTTCTGGTGACTTAGCTTATAATTCTAGTACTGGTGTATTTAGTGTAACAACTTATAAAGACGCAGATGCTCGTTCAGCGATTAGTGTTACTGACGCAGGGGGAGATGGCTCTTTAGCATATAATTCTACTACTGGAGCTATTACTTATACTGGGCCTTCTGCAGCTGAAGTACAAGCGCATATTACTGCTGGAACGGGTGTATCAATTGCTTCTGGAGTTGTAAGCATTGGTCAGGCAGTTGAAACTAATTCAAATGTAGACTTTGCTACTATAGAAACTACTGGTAATGTTATCGTAGGTGGAGATCTTACTGTAAACGGTACAGTAACTTCTGTAAATTCTACTACTGTAGAGCTTGGCGATAATATTCTTCTTCTTAATAGCGGAGAAACTGGTTCTCCTACCGCAAATGCTGGCCTAGAGATTGAGCGAGGCCTTTCAGCAAACGTATTCTTCCGTTGGAATGAAACTACAGACAAATGGGAAGTGACACGAAATGGAACAAATTTCTATGTTCTGATAGACTCAAATAACTTTGAGACAGAAATCACTCAATTAGATGGCGGAACATTCTAAATAGTTAAACTCCAGCGTATATACGCAATATTAGGAGAGCCAAATGGCACAGACGATTAAATTAAAACGTTCTGCTACGCAGGGCACTGTCCCTAGCACCGGTCAATTAGAGCTGGGCGAAGTTGCTATCAATACTTATGATGGCAAAATGTACATCAAGAAAGATAACGGAACTCAAAGCATTGTAGAAGTCGGACTGGCAGATCCGACTTCTAGCGTATATACAAAGTATATTTATACTGCTACTTCTGCACAGACTACTTTTACGGGTTCCGACGATAACTCTGGAACTTTGAGCTACTCTCCTGGGTTTGTTGACGTTTACCTAAATGGCGTAAAGTTAATAGATGGAACAGAATACACTGCTACCAATAGAACTTCTATTGTTTTAGCGGCGGGAACTTCTAGCGGAGACATTGTTCAAATAGTTGCAATGGGCTCTGCTGCTGTAGAAAATCTTGTGCTTACAAAAGGGGTAAATACGTATGCTTATACTGCAACGGCCTCTCAAACTACTTTTTCTGGTAGCGACAATAATTCCGCTACTCTTGCCTACACAGTAAATCAACTACAAGTATACTTAAATGGTGTCTTACTAGACAGTAGTGATTATACTGCAACAAATGGAACTTCTATAGTATTAGCTACAGGAGCTGCTGCAGGAACATCTATTGTTATTTGCGCTTTCTACTTAGATGAGATAGATATTCTAGGTACTACTATTACTGCAAATGCTTTTGTGGGAGATGGCTCTGGGCTTACAGGAATAGATGGACTACCCTCTCAGACTGGAAATGCGGGTAAGTATCTAGCTACTAACGGTAGTGTTGCTACATGGGATGAACTGGCTTTGCCAGAATTTGTATATACTAGGACTACATATACTGCCACCGCTAGTCAGACTACTTTTAATGCAACTTATACGATAGGCTATGTTGACGTATACTTAAATGGTATTAAACTACTAGTTGGAACCGACTTTACTGCTACTAATGGAACAAGCATTGTAGTTTCTCCTGGAGTAGCCTCTGGAGCTATAGTCGAAATAATTGCATATACAACTTATAATACAATTGTTCAAGTTAAAAATCCTGACGGTGGCTTCGCTAACAGCGTATACACCATAGCTCAAAACATTAATGGAGGCTCAGCAAATGGCTGATATAATACAACTTAGACGGGATACTGCCACTAACTGGACTTCTGCTAATCCTGTACTGGCTCAAGGTGAATTAGGGGTCGAAACAGATACTGATAAGATTAAGGTAGGCGATGGATCTACGGCTTGGACAAGCCTTGGGTATCTTATTGATACTGGTGGCTATGCTCAGGTTGCCTCCCCAACCTTCACAGGCACAGTCACGGCTGACGGCTTGTCGCTTGGTGATAATGACAAGGCTACGTTTGGCGCGAGTAATGACCTACAGATTTTCCATAATGGAACAGACAGTTACATAAGAGATGTAGGTACAGGCGGTCTTAAAATAGATAGCAATGGCCCTGATATTACACTTCGCGTAAATGCTACAGAATTTGCAATTGTTGCCAACGCTAACAATTCTGTTGATTTATATTACGACAACGCACAAAAACTAGCCACAACCTCCACAGGCATAGACGTTACTGGCACAGCCACAATGGATGGGCTGACTGTTAATGGAACTGTAGCAGCTACAAACTTACAAGAAACTGTCTACGCCCTCACAGGCACAGCTTTGGACGCAGGTAACGGAAGCATACAGACCAAGACTCTAGCGGCTAATACGACCTTTACAGACTCACTAGCCTCTGGAGAATCCATAGTCCTACAGCTCGAAGCAGGTGCGTCCTACACAGTAACGTGGCCTACGATGATTTGGGTAACCTCTGGCGGCAATGTCGCTCCTACGCTGACTGCTAAGGACACACTGGTGTTCTGGAAAGTTTCCTCCGTACTCTACGGTGCTTACACAGGGAGTTATGTTTAATGGGTAAATTAGCAAAAGCTCTAACTGCGGCAGCGGGTAATGCAGGGGGGCTTGCAAGTGGTGAGTACGTTTACACTAACACAGGCTCTAACACTTTTACTTGCCCTGATGGGGTTGAATCTATTTGCGTTGTTGCTATTGGTGGTGGCGGAGCAGGTGGAGGAGGCTATGCTAGTGGGGGCTCAGGTGGGGGCTTAGGCTATAAAAATAATATATCTGTCACTTCCGGAAGTAACTACTTAGTGTATGTAGGCGCAGGTGGTGTTGGGGTAACAGATACAGGCGATATATGGACGCCTAGTAACGGAGCAGCAGGCGGTTTTTCTTACTTTGTTAATGCTAGCACTGTCTCCGGTGGAGGTGGCGGTGGCGGTGGTGCAGCCTCTCCAACAGTTGGAGGAAACTACATCGGAGACGGTGGTGGTAATGGGGGTGTAAGCCACAAACAGGGAGCGGGTTATCATTGGCCAGGAGGGGGTGCAGGCGGCTATTCAGGTAATGGAGGCAGCGCAGGCTCTTCAGGCTCTAGCTACCCTACTTATTACAGCGGAACTCCTTACAAAGGCAATGATGGTGCAGGCGGCGGCGGAGGCGGAGGCGGTTTTATAAACGACCATTACTCTACTGGCGGCGGTGGAGGCACAGGCCTTTATGGTCAAGGCTCTAGTGGAACCGGAGCAGCAGGAGGCTCTGATGGTGGCGGCGGCGGTGGAGGCTCAGCAGGGAACGACGGCTCTGATGGTGGCATTTACAACGGTACAGGAGCAGCAGGCGGTTCTTATGGGGGCGGCGGAGGCGCGGGATATTACCGTGGAGGCAATGGCGCGCAAGGCGCAGTAAGAATTATTTGGGGTGAAGGAAGGTCTTTCCCAAGCACAAATGTTGCTGAATCTGACAGCGGAATTGTGTATTTAAATAACGTAGAACAGTAGGAGGTTAAAATATGTCTTATGCAAAAATTATTAACAACTTGCTAGATCAGTATCCTTATACTCTTGCTGATTTTAAAGCAGAAACCCCGAACGTCTCGTATCCTAGAAATATGAGTCAAGCAGTGCTAGAAGGATACGGTTTGTTTCTTGTTACCGAAGGCGACAAGCCATCTTATGACGAGAGAACTCAATTTGTTTCATTATCTGCTACTCCACAAGAGGTAAACAGTGAGTGGAAATTAGTTTGGTCTGTAGGACAAAAAACTGCTGCTGAAATACAAGATTATGATACAAACGTAGAAGTTAACACTAGAAATGAACGAAATGCTAGATTAAGTGCTACTGATTGGTGGGGTGCTTCTGACCTCACTATGACAACAGAGCAAACTGCTTATCGTCAAGCCTTGCGAGACATTACCTTACACGCAAACTTCCCATACTTACAAGCTTCTGATTGGCCGGAGACAGTATAATGAGTAGCACAGCAAGAGATATAGCAGATAGTTTTCTAGTTATTAATCATATTGATAATGTAACCCATGACATTCAAGAACAGATTAATACTGTTGCAAGCTCTTCAGGAGGTGCTGCTCTTTATACTTTTATAGAACCTGTAACAGATCAGTATTTTAATAAAGTTAGCATTATAAATAATAATTTAACTGTTTCGGGAACTTGGGAACTTTTTGGGGACTCAGAGGTATGGGTCTCTAGTTTGAATAACGTCGAAAATTATGGCGAGTACTTAGTCGGGACTCAATCTGTTACTAATCATATATTCTATAAAACTCTGTACATAGGGGATGACACTACAGTAACGGTTACCGATGTTTTGCAAGGAATAGGAATGAATCCTAGCGCCTCTGAAGAGGCGGGAGCAGCTCCTGTTTATGCAAGTAATTTATCTGCTGTTAGCGTAGGAAGTTTAGGGGAATTGACTTACTCTATAGATAGCACAACATTTACGTTTACAGCGCCAAACTATGGCAAATTATTATTTTTAGGAGGTATATAATATGGCAAGCGGAAGACTTTCTTCAACTACTGTTGCACCTTCCCAAGGGTTTAAAGTTTATACTAATACTTCTGGGAATGCTGAGTATGTGAGTATTTTTGCTAGCAGTCAAACTGCGGGGCAAACTCCTGCTATAGGAGTAAAGATTAGTACAGAAAATATTACAGAGAGTATTGTTGTTCAATCAGTACAAAGTTCTGGACTTACTTCTTTTAATGTAACTTTAGCTGAAAGTGAGCTTCCTCAGCATACGAGTACTTGGGAAGGGCCTTTTGAAGCCACAGAGTATCGCGATGGAGTTGCAGAAATTGTTTCTATTTCAAGAACACAAACAGGTACAAGAGATTCTCGATACGCAAGAAATGTAAATATAAAACTTCCTCAAGTCCATGGAAACAGTAGTACTTACGGAAATGGATTTGTTAGTCCTATAGCTTTTGGATCTGGCTCCTCTATGGCTGCTACGGGTACGAGCACTTATAACAGTGCAACTTGGTTAAGTAAAGTCAATATGCCTTTTCCAGACCCATACTATTTAGGGCACCCAGAAGAGTATCACTCAGGATTAGACTCAACTAGGTGGGCTTACTATGCTCAGCAGGGTACGCTTTATTTTTTTAGTGACTTTAATGCATTTAGTATGGAGCAGCAAGCAACTTTATATACAACAGGTGTAGACACTAATACAGCCAGCACAATCGGAACTAACTATAGTAGTAATGGGGAGAGCATCTCCTATCATACTGGTTGGAGATGCTACGATCCTTATACACTTACATGGATTTCTTTTTATAACTCTAGTAGTCCTTATTGGTCAACCGTAGGATTTCTGCCTGATGGAGAGCCCTTATTTCCTACCAACAGCAACGATATGAGTAATAATACAAATTATATGCCACATGGCAGCGGGACCGCTTGGGGAGGCACTCCCAGTAACTATTGGCCCTTTGGTAACACTTTTGGAACATATATGGAGCTTCAGGGAGGTATACTAGTAAACTGTTTTGGATCTTATAATCAAAATTTAACTATATGTAACCTCAGAGATTCTTGGTACTCAAACTGGCCAACTCGTAGTACCATTAGTTATCCTAGTGATGCGAATCGCATCTATAGTCCTTTTAACAATGCTGCATATACTAGAATACAACTAGATACAAGTCGTCCAGGCTTTGCAGGGATACAATGGTTTCTATATAATCCAAACACAGATAAATATTATATGTGTATAGGTCCTAGTATTTCCAACCACACTTCCGGTACTGTTAGTGATTTCTCGGTAAATAGCAATAGTGATGGTTATGGAATTTTTGAAATACACAGAGACAAACTTCCTTATTGGAACCCAAGTCAGAATGCCACGGTGGATACTTATAGTGTTTCGAGAACTACAAACACTTGGGCGTGGGGGAGCACTCAAAAAGACGCAGTTATGACTCAAGTCGCTACACCTTTTGTCGATCCTATGCAATCTGCTGCAGGAGTAAATACTCCTTTAGGGCTTATGATGAAACCTATAAGAATTGGACAGTCTTTATGGGTATCTTATACGGCTCTTATGACAAAAATTTATTCGCAAAATTTATATGAATGGTACACTAAAGAAAACGCTACTTTTATTCCTAGCGACGTTAAACAATATGATATAATTGAAAAAGAAGCAGACTATTGGTATGTAGCTAATTTTGGAGAAAAAGAAATTAAAAAATATGGAGATTTTAGTAATAGTCCTTATTCTCAAGTGAACGCTAAAGATATTATTGCAAATGGTGCAGTACTTCCATATGAGCAAAGAAACTTAATTATAAACAATGGAGATAATGTTTATATAGAAAATCAAGATACCACATATAACGTATCAGCAACTATAATGGGGGTACCTTTATAATGGCCTATAGTATTATATCACAAGCGGCAGGAGCTACTGAGACTCATCCCACAGGAATTTATAAAAAAGGAAATGACGTGGGGGCTAATTCTAATCTTTATGCTGTTTCATCCACAAGAATGTTTAAAGGATACATCTATGCAAGTGGAACCGTTAACAACGTTGATTGGAAAATAGAAGATATTAATTTAGCGACTACATCTTTTACTTTTATTCAAGGAGACACCACTGAAACTCAAGTGTGGAAAATTCCCGTAATTTTAAACTCGGGGGATACTTTGAAAACATCTCCAAGTAATTTCGATTGGTATTTACTTGGAGTAGAATTTGACACAACAAGCGCAAAAAATTATTTTTAATAATAGGAAAATTCCTAAAGTAACATTGGAGTAATACAATGGCAAAAATTATTGTAGAAGATATACAGGGCGGAAGCACAGGGGACGTACTTACAATACCCCAAAGTAAAGCTACCCTTAATAATCAACCCGTTGTAGGCAGTACTGCAGGAGTATTAAGTCATTCTCCTGTAGCCATGCCTGCGGCAGTTTCCCCGGCAAATAACCGCCCTCTTGTAGGAGCTACTGATGGTACTACATCTTTTTCTCCTGTAGCCATGCCTGCAGCAGTATCCGCAGCAAATAACCGCCCTCTTGTAGGAGCTACTGATGGTACTACATCTTTTTCTCCTGTAGCCATGCCTGCGGCAGATGGAACGGCAAATAAGCCATTAACTACTGATGGAAGCGGACAACTGCAATTTGGAGCGTTCCCTCTTCCTGCTACTAGCGGTTCGAACGGTAATTATTTAAGCACCGACGGAACCAGCACTAGCTGGGTGCCAGCCCCACAAGCAAATTCTTTGTTAAGTGCGGAAGGACTGGTTTATGGTACTATGGTAAGTACTAGCGCTCAAGGTAACAGCTACAGTTGGGGAGATTGGAGTAGTGGTGGGCCTTGGACTACTTATCGTCATGATCAGTTTTTTACGAACGCAACTAATTATATTCAAGGTTTTAATATGCTTTTAGGAGACGGGCACCCCAATGCAACTAGTACCAATACTACTTATGTGGGAAACTCAGGATATGAGGTACAAAGACTTATACAATATGCGAATGGAAATAGAGTAGGGTGGGCAGGTAGAGACTGGTATTATCAGGATAATAGTACCAGTTACGGAGGATTGTCTTGGAGAGTATTACCTATTCGTAACACTTCTGCGTCTGCTATCACAATAAACATAGCTGCTATGTATACTGCTTATACTACTTATAATAGTGCTTCTTTAGGGTATTTTACTCCGACAAACAGTAGTGGTACTACATATTCAACAGTTACAGGGGGTACGTGGACGCAGCTACAAAGCACTACTAGTGGAAACAATACTTGGGCTACAAATTCTATTACTGTTCCTGCATATACAACAATTTTAGTGGTTCTAAATACTGCTCATGCTTATCAGACGACCTATAGATTTACGGAGAACAGTTTGTTTTATAATTTGCATACTACTTTTAGTGACGCTAATATTATTTGTGATTTACGAATGTTATATGCATTGCATCAAGCAAGAACACCTTCAGCAACAGATACCGCTGCAAATCCTGAAGAAATTTATACAGCGTGTGCGACAATATTTGGAGATAGATAATGACTACTTATGTAAAATTTGATGAAAATAATCGTTCTATAGCCCAGTCTGCATCTTTTATGGAAGATT
>Ga0233432_10003830_pt1 | contig 13489 bp, 12 predicted proteins | sample SI_122_August201_6_FD_179870 | JGI IMG/M metagenome (GOLD analysis project Ga0233432, IMG submission 179870) | Seawater microbial communities from Saanich Inlet, British Columbia, Canada - SI_122_August2016_10_MG | ecosystem: Environmental > Aquatic > Marine > Inlet | place: Canada: British...
GAGAAGCCTCCGTAGCATGATTATTCCCTTCTTTTGAAATGATCCAGTTTTGAGTTATTTCAATATCTTTATCGGTGACTTCTGCCTGATTGCCGAGGAAGTTGAGCTTTAAAAAAACTGGTACCTTTTTTGCTGATTGTGGGACGAATAAAAGCACATTGGTAGTAGGAGATCTGGGGTTCGGGCCCAGTCGAAGTGTTGCTTGAATTCGGATAGCCGGAACGCCATCATATACTGTATTGCAACGTTCCTCGCTGCCAAGAACTGAAACTGCAGTCGCTGGTAATCGCCGCCCGTAGACGAATTTCTCAAGCAGTTCGAATTGGTGGGCTTGTGCAATGCTCTCCCAATAAACATTGGAAAGAACTTTTTTTTGATTGGGAACTAGGAAGAGATCGGGCAGGTGGTATTCCCGAACCTCTGACTCAATATAGTTAGGTAGCGGCTGTGCTTCTGCGATGTTTGTCTGCGGTGTAAAAACAACAGGGATTATGTATAAGAAAAACTGAATTCTAAAACAAAGATGAGCTTGAGTTGAGGTTATCATTATTTCTATGAACCTGAGAATGTACGTAATTTAGCTATGAAAATTACCGTTGATGTTCAAAGATACTGAATGACAAAAATGCTGAATAACAAAGATGCTGAATAATCAGTGGATGTAAATTGTCTGCAGAAGCATATGACTAGCTGGTTGCATCAATCTTTCTAAGATGAAGGCCCGCTGCAATAAATGCTGCGGCGCTTGAGAGAAAATTAATGCCAATAAAGATCCCAAGCAGCATGCCTGCTTCGAGTGGGCTACTCGTCAAAAGAATAACACTTAAAATACCGGTGATAATTCCATCGAGGAGAAGCCATCCCCAAGGAAATCCTTCTCGGACCGTAAATGATGCTGCTAGCTTCGCTATTGCTTCGAAGGCTAGTAAGAATCCTAGAAACAGGACAAGAGCCTCGACACCTGCCTCTGGTAGTACCAGCATTCCAATGCCAGCCATAGTTGAAAGGCCACCGCATACAAGCGTTATCCAGAAGCCTCTCCAGGTATAGGTGCCAACCGCCATTGCGACTTGTGAAACCCCTGCCACGAGCAGGCTAATCCCACAAAATACCGCAATTACTTTTGCTGCTACCCATGGTGTCATGACCGAGAGGGTACCAAGGGCTGCGAGAATCCCACCGAGGACGAGACACCATGTTGCAATTCGGGAAACACTAGGCGACTCAGTATCCATCAAAATACTCCTAAAAGGGATTTGGGATCGAACAACATAACAGCGAATCTGATTGTTAGATCATAATTGGTAAGCGGCGTCCCTGCTCATGAAATCTCACGGAGTATTCTTCTGGGCCAAAATACGTCATAATCTGCAGATTTAAGCACGTTTTGCCATCTACCCGGTGATTGCGTGGTAAGAAATGGATGAAGTCCGTTGCCGTTCAGGAAGTTCGTTGCTACCGTCGAAAAATGAAAAATGCTGAAGAAAACTCTACTTTAGAGAACCGTCATCCTGATAGTAATGGCCCGGGAGTGCATCGGCCTCAGGACTCGGATGCAACGGTGTTATCGGGTGAGGATGCTGCAGCTCATGTACCGAAGTCAGTAAATGAATTAGGGAAACTGCTTGAAGGTCGACAACTTGGAGACTATCACCTCAATAAATTTGTTGGCGGTGGTGGTATGGGTGCAGTCTTTAAAGCACTCGATACAACTCTAGATCGAACGGTTGCAGTAAAAGTATTAGCTGGCCATCGGTCAACTGATGAAGAAATGCTGAGGCGTTTCCGGAATGAAGCACAATCTGCAGCAAGGCTCAATCATGAGAACATAGGTTTAGTCCACGCCGTCGGATCAAGTGACGGATGGCATTTTATTGTCTTTGAATATATCGAAGGCACAAATCTTCGTGATTTAGTTCGACAACGAGGCCCGCTGGCAGTTGCTACTGTTGTAGATATCTCGATGCAAATTGCGGCGGCGCTGGATCATGCTTGCCACCGGGATGTTACGCATCGTGACATTAAGCCATCCAATATTCTTCTTACGCCTGAAGGTCGAGCAAAATTAGTTGACATGGGATTAGCCCGCTTGCAGCACATTGCTGGTGAGCAAGACCTTACAGTCAGTGGAATAACACTCGGCACATTCGACTATATTTCTCCAGAACAAGCCAGGGACGCTCGGTCAGCTGATATTCGTAGTGATCTCTATTCGTTGGGATGTACGATGTTTTTCATGCTAGTAGGCAGAGCACCATTTGCTGAAGGGACAATGGTGCAAAAGTTGCTCCAGCACCAACAGGAGGTGCCACCTGAGATTTTAAACATGAGGGCTGAGACGCCTCACAGACTTGCATCAGTTGTTCATAAGTTAATGGCAAAGCGTCCTGAGGAACGCTTTCAGCATCCGGCGGCTCTTGAATTCGAATTGCTATCGATTGCAGAAGAAGAGGGTTTTGATGTTACGGTGTCTCGTGCAGCTATTGAACCTAATGTATCTGTCAGCAATGCAGCAGATGTGTCTTACTGGCCATGGGTTCTTGCCGTTGTAGGCCTTATAAGCCTTGTGTGGTGGACAGCCATAGCCTTCCCCGTAAGCGTATCCACCGAAAAACAAGCTGCTGGCATCAATTACCAAATTCAAGATTTTGGTGACACGTCGGTAGTTCGGGTTGTTCCGCAGCCTACTCAAGACAATGAGTTCGATACTGTTGCTGCAGCAGTGGCATATTTAACAGCCGGTGGAGTAATAGAACTATCTGGAGATTCAGAGTATGAAATTGGTCCCACCTATCTGGGCACCGATATGCATGTAACGATACGAGGAGAATCAGAAAAGCGGCCTGTATTACGTATTACTCCTTCATTAAAATCGTCATTTGGATCAGAAGATCCGGTGTTTTTAATTGAAGGCGGTCACCTAACACTTAAGAATTTAGATATTCGTCTTGGTGATGAAAATGTGGATAAGATTGCGGGCTACACATCGATTTTTGAACTTTCTAATGGAGGACATCTTACCTGTACAAATACCGAGGTGTCATCTGTACCTATTGCAATTCAAGAATCCTCCGGAGTGGGCGACACATTGGTTCTAGCACGTATACGTGCTTCTCGTCGAAGCCAACAAGAAGATACTACTTACAGTCTGAAAGCTATTGAGTTGTTTGCGGATGTGTCTGATGAAGTTAGAGTCTCGGCAGAAGAAAATTCTATCAAAATAGAAAATTCGTTAGTGAAAGGTAATCTGACATGTTTTGTTTGTGAGTCATCTACAGCAACGTCACTTTCTTGGAGTGGTGGTGGTGTGACAGTTGATCGAAGATTCCTAACGGTAAGAGGTAGTTCCGCTCGTCCTTTTGAGCCAGCTAAAGTACAGCTTCGCCTTCGTGACGCAACGTTTGCTTGCCAAGATGGATTTGCTCGTCTGGAGGATGCTCCGGGGCAGGATGATGTCCCTCAGTTGCGAGTTGTTGTAGATCGCTGTCGATTTATTATCCCCGAGTCAGTTGTTTTGCTAGAGCAGATAGGGGTGGCAGAGCCAGAGGTCTATCAGCGAGCAATAAATTGGACTGACAATCGGGGTAGATATGAGGGCGGAAGCATTTTCCGTAAAATCGACGGTGCTGGTAATGCTATTGAAATCGACTATTCTTCTGCGGGACAACCTATGGATTATCAGGATTTCGTAGGGGGTCAAAGGCCTTTATTCACGGATTAAAGACAGATAATGCAATAGAATAATTCGCCTGAACGATATAACAGAGAATGCAACAAAATTTTCTTGTAAGATTGTCGTCTGAAAGTCATTATGTAGACGCGGTTGTCTATTTTTGAGACGTATAACTAGTATTGTCTCGTGTAGATAGAAGCGGCGTCAGGTGCTCGAAGCTGTCGGTTGAGATGGACGAGAGCCTTCGGTATCCATCTCGTGATTTGTAAGGAGAATAAGAAGTATGAGAAAAGATCGATTGCTAAGTGATTGTATTACGGCGGCATTTGTAGGAGCCTTGCTGGTTTCTGCGAGCCCTGCTTACGCAGTGAAACAGTTTTATGATGAATTTAAAGAAGTTTATGTAAATAACGGTGAGCTTGATGCAGGTGCAGTCGCTAAGGCGAAGTGCAATCTGTGCCATGAGGGAAAAAGTAAAAAAAATAAGAATGCTTATGGCAAACTTCTGGATACTTTGCTGGACCGAAAAAAAGATGCAAAGAATCCAGAAAAGATTCGTGAAGCATTAGCGAAAGTGGAATCAGAGAAAAGTTCATCAGGCATCACGTATGGTGAACTTTTCAAGCAAGGCAAATTGCCTTAGGCCTCCTGTTGTTTTCACATCAAAGCATCATTGCTGGCCTCGAGGAGAATGTCCTCGAGGCCAGTTGTATTTTGTACGGCTGCAAAAGCATCGTGTGATCCGAAGATTCGGACTTGCTTTACGAGGTAGTCGAATTGGAGGTGCGCGAGCGACTCTGTGACTGGTGAAATTTCTGCGAGTGATCGCCAGCGGTGCTCACCTCTACCGAACTGGTCACGACAACGAACTTGTAAGCTAAATTCAATTTCACGTTGTTTCGGTGGTGCGTCTATAAGTATTTCATTTTGTTCAATGAAACAGCCAGTTTTTTTGGCTAATCGTGTAGCAAAACAATCAGAAACTCGAACGAGTTGTTTATAGGGAAGGCCGGCCAGGGTCTTGTGGAGCATCGGGTGAGATTTCGCATCAAATGCGACTATTCTTTTATAGAGTTTTCGTTGTGGTCCAAAGAGTCCATTTCCAAGTGCTTGAGTCGCTGGATTTTTATCTTTATCACATACGTGTTGTATGAAGGATTCCTCTGTCGATTGAACCAATTGGCTTATGTCCAGCTGGTCACGACTGAGCCAAAGAGCTCGCTGCAGCATGGCTGTTGCCGATCGTACGGCATGGTGCCAGTAAACCTCGCTAAACATTACGTAGCGAGCAAACACCATGAGTTCTGCCGCGGTCTTGCCTTTTTCAGTGATTGCGAGCGATTCACTGTTCGCATCAAGGCAGAGGCTTGCGAGTAAACGGTCCTGATCAAAGTGTCTGCCGTACGGTACTCCGGCGTGGAGGCTGTCCCGCATCAGGTAGTCCATTTTGTCGACATCTATTGGTCCAGAGAGAAGCGAATGAATAATTTTCCCAGCTGGATCGGTTGCGGATCCTAGTATGAGGTCGGCAATGCGATCTGCTGATAGCCCCCAATCGGACATGAGAAGATTTTGAATTTCACTCGTTGAGATGAGCTGAGATGTTCTTTCCTCGTGTCGTGGTATACCCGGCAGGTCCATGTCTTCGATGGGGTGACAGTACGGCCAATGTCCGATGTCGTGAAGAATTGCAGCGACCAAGAAGGCTGAAGCGTCTTGCTCAGAAATAATTTTACGAAAGCATTCATCACCATTCAGGCTTAACAGGAACTCTAAAGCGAGTCGATAGACACCGAGCGAATGCTCAAGCCGCGAGTGCACAGCACCAGGGTAAACAAGTGAAACAAGGCCTAGTTGGCGTACTGCTGCCAGACGGCGCACTGGTGAACTGTCCAGTAATTTTCGAACACGAGGAGTAAGAGGAACGGTTTTATCCGGAGGAATCCGGACCCCGCCGCCATCATGAATTGTGCTCAGTTCCTGAAGTTTCGCAAAAGACATTCGATCTCGAACTCATTGAGTCTCTCGAAACCACTTTCTATTCAGTGGTCACAAGGGTGGATGTAATCCTGCTAGATATCTCATTAAAGCTATCAGGATTACATAGAAAGAATAGTGGCTTACCCCAACACCCCAGTCGATGTCAAAGCTGAGGACCGCAGTCAAGCCACCAATAAACAAAAATAGCGGAGCAAGGAAAGTCCATTGCCATATCTCGGGGTTCTCAATCCCAATCGTTCCCCGCACGTACCATAACGCTGCATAGATTATGCTACAAACTAAAACTCGAATGGTGAGTGATCGGCCTTTGTAGGGCTCGAGTTCCTTGTCTCGCATCACGGTGTATCCAACCTTAGCGCAGGGTATTGCAATAAAGAAAGCGGTGAGAGCTTGTAGAAGAAAAGGTATGGATGGTTCGCCAGAATCGGCAATGAATACTTTGCCAGAGGTGTAGGCTGCAAGTAATGCAAGCACACCCGTAACAAGAAGTATCGTGATAGAGATTGGAGAAAACGACTCTGCTTCAAAAACAATCGGTGCCGTCGGCATAGAGCCCGACTGTGATGACTCTGCAGGTTTTGAAGGCTCATGAATTGTAACGTCACCCGTTGCCTTCGGGATTTTGATCGGATGCTTACATTTTGGACAAGGGCCGGTTTGTCCCGCGAACTTGTCGCTAACGTTAAACCGTGCCTGGCATTTTGTGCATACAACTGAAATGGACATAGAGAAGACTTGAAGTGAGTGGTTGCGGAGATAGTGTTCAGTGGGGGACGTTATGTGCCGGTATTAGAGTCGACTTTGTAAATTGTATTTGAAAATAAATATATTTATTTTTACGGTATAAAAATGGGAGGTAGAGTAGAGGGGATATGCATTTGTCGCAAGATGTACGATGTTCCTAGCCTGTCGTCATGGTAATTCAAATGGTCGAATCTTCTATTATCACATTTCAGTGTCCGAATAAGCATCGTATTACCGTTCCAAGTAAACTTGCGGGGAAAGGTGGAGTTTGTTCGAAATGTGGAGTCAAGGTCATCATTCCAAATTCACAACCATCGGATCAAGATAGCGGGCTTGGCTCAGCAATAGTGGATGAAGTTTCTAGCCTTCAGAGTTCCTCGAGTGATCTCTTTGGTCCTCCTGTTGAAGATGATTCGGTCACCAGTACTGTGGCTGGAGGAAGCATTGAGAGCCCAACGGCACGACTTATAGCTCGGCTTTGGCAGGAACTCGAACATGGTGGTGAGGTCGAACTTCATATTGCTGGAAGTTCTCGGCCAATTTTACCGCAATTCTTTGAACGGAAGTGGTCACAGGGGACGCATGCTCTGTTTGCGCGTCAAGAGCCGGATGGGTCTATTACGCTTGAAGCCGTTGCGTGGGAATCGATTCAGAGAGTGGTTGTCCGCAAAGTCCAAGGGTTACCAGATGGCATGTTTTTGGACGAGGGGAAGAGTTAGGTCTCTGGCTACGCTGCGTAGCCAATATTCAATTATGAATCATCATCCAGATCACCTTCGGTGATTAACGAGAAACCCTTTGCAGCGAGTGTCTCAAGACCCATCTCAGTGTTGTCCACCATTAGAGCTACGACTGGACGTCCTCGGGGCCGCATAAGAACAGGATATGCCTGAATGATATTTGTCTCGGCTTGAAGAAGAGCTGTGCAGATTTGAACGAGTGGCTGAGGGTCGTCAGGCAATTCGACACCAATGAGATCACTCTCAATTATTGCGAGACCTGCCCGTTCAAGGATTTCTCGGCCTTGTTCGGGGTGGCTCAGGAGAAAGCGAACAAAAGCACATTCACCAGCATCACTAATTGACAAGGCAACAATACGTACTCTTGTGCCAGCAAATCGACGAACAAGCTCAGCGAGTTGTCCTACACGATTTTCTAGAAAGACAGTGAATTGCCGTAATGTTGGCCAGTTTCTTCCACGTGCAGTTGCAAAGCCAACTGTTGCACCTTCACCTGCGTCACTAAAACTTGTCATGCCTTTTTCTTCCGTACGTAGATCAATACGATATAGAATAGGCTTTTTAATCCAAGGTGGTCAACAAACGTCTACATGCTCTTGATAAGTTCTACAGATTGAGCATGATAATCCAGACAACGTCATCAGTCTTCTTTAATGAGTTTTTGTTGCAATGCATCAATCACCGGTCTCTAGCCACTCGCATGAAATTACAATTCGTGTGCGTTATCAGGAAACAGATGGCCAGCGTCGAGTACATCACGGGAACTATCTCACGTATTTCGAGATGGGGCGTACCGAAATGCTTCGGGCGCGAGGCTATACGTATAAAGCGTTTGAGGACGCAGGTCTTTTTATGGTCGTTGCTGAAGCATCGTGTCGCTATCAGGCGGCTGCAGAATATGATGACATGCTTCTTTTGCGGACATATGTTGGGAAAGTAACTTCTGCGAGCATTCGTCACACGTATGAACTAATCCGAGACAGTAGAATAATTGCTACTGGCGAAACACTGGTTGTGTGCGTTGATTCTGAAGGAAAAATAAAAAAACTACCTGACTGGCTTCTCTCAAAGACGTGATAGATGCATTAACTACTTGTTAGTGTCCACCCTGGTAGACACAAAAAACTACTTATTTTTTATTGGTTAGTTCTTTGTAATCGCCATGTTGAGCAGGGTCGAACGCTACCTGTGGAATAAAGTCTGTCTGGTGGAATAGTCAATTATCGCGGCCTGCGATTACTTATCGAATTCCCACGTTCTCTATCAGTCGTCCACGATGCGGCGTTTCCTGGATTCTCAAGCCGGCCTACTCCGTCTGAAGCGTCACAAAACTGATCAGCATCAGACCAATCAAATTCATCATTTTGATGCTGGCAGACATAAGCTAGTAGAGATTGCATCTCGGCTGCAGATATTTCTGCATCACGAAAGCAGTGGATGATAGACGTGGTTGGGGCAGGAGACATGCGATCAATTTCGCTAGTATTTAACAAGATTGATCCGTCCTGAACATAGTCGTCACAAAGAATAAGCAGTTCTTCGCGTGTCATTTTTATTCCTCCGCAAGCATCCGGTTCTAGCAGTGGTCAAGGCTGTCAGTGTTTTGCCGTGCTGGTTTTACACTTTGGCCATGTTCGTTATTACGAACAATAGGCATCATTCGTTCGGTTGGAAAATGGATTTTTTCTAAAAAACTGATGCAATAAACTTTTCAAATACAAAGGCGCTGAAATTCTTTGCTGGAAAAGCGGTTTTTGCACCTGTTCTGTGGGTTACGCGTATCGATAGTTTGCAGAAAAAAGATGTGCTCTGTGGGGGCGTGTCACGCGGACTTTTAGTATCCAGTGGCCTTCATACTAAAAACGGTGTGTCTTTCAAGCGATCTCTATTCTTCACAATGCCGAAGACAATCGAGGGCGATGGTCGGTCAATTCCAGAGAGAGTGTGTCCACGGACCTTCTTCAAGAGTATTGATGAATCGACGTTAGGCGCCTGATTTCAAACGTGCCGACGGTCCTGCTTGATGTCTCATGTAATGTGAAACTTGTTAAATTGTATGAAAGAATAGGTGCAACGCTGTCTAATTTTTGTTGGAGCGAATTTTCTTATGAAGCACTCTTGCTTCTTGTGATAAACAGGCTCGAGCAGTGTCACTATAAAGAAAAACACAGAAACCCTTCGTCAGCATGTTTTTGAGCACAGTAGGCATGCGAAAAAATTAAGATCGAGGGTGGTGGTCTGTTTTTGACAGGAACGCAGTTTTTTTACCTGCGTCTACCACATGACCAGCATCTGAGTCTGGATGGCTGTGCCGCTGTAGCCGGCTCGATAGGGATACAATGAATTATCAGCAGGACTTCTGTTGTAGTAGAGTGCCTCAAATGTAAATTTGGCCTGCCGATTATTTTTTGGATAGAAATTGAAACCTCCGCCGTATTCTTGACCCGTGCCGCTTCTGCCAGTAACAGCACTTGAACGACCGTAGACACCAAGTCTCTGAGGGATAAGGCAAAACGACATGGTTCCTGCTCCTCCCTGTTGAAATATACTTTGCGTCCTGAGGTTTGCCTCACCTCCTCCAACTGTATTAATCGCATAAAAGTCGTTGAGGAAACGCCAGTAATACTCGAAATTTAAAGCCACCCCATTGTACTTCCAGCCAGCATCAACCGTTGCGAGTTGCGCCCGAAACTGCTTAAGCAATGTTCCCGGCTGGAGTGCACCAGGGAGGGCTATTGGTGTGCCGTTCGTAAGGCGCACAATGGTGTCTTCCGGGTTGTTGCCTTGAGCACCTGGTTCGCTTGTTGGAGACAGGGCCTGGAGCCCACTGCAGCCAATTCTGATGACAGGGTCTGCATGTATTTCCATATCAGAATAGAACAAGCCATAGCTGCCGAGTGGCTGCCAGTCGATAATGCCAGCCCACGCCATAGCTGTTCCAGGTCGATTTACCCCGGCACGAGATCCATCGATTCCATTCCATACACCGCCTCTGAAGTTGAGCTCACCATCCAGAAGATTTCCTTTGAACTCGACTCCAGGTGAGTAGGAAGGACGAAAGAAAGTATTGGCCATGCTGCGGTCTATGCCTAGAACCCAACGACTTGAGGTTCCCCACTCTCGTGTACCAGCGACGAATGAAACGCCACCAAGCAGCATGAGTTGATCATTGAACTTCCACGCGATGTGTCCCAGTGGAGCAATAGCTGAATTTTGACCGTTGTCTGTGGTTCCAAAGAGCGTGAGTGAGTACAGCAATCGTCTATCTGTGACATAACCTTCCGTCGTGAGAAAAAATCTGTTGATTTCAAAAGTGTTAATGTTGTTTACCGGGTTTGTTCGATTTGCTTGAGTTGGTGGGCTGGTGCCATCGAGAGGAGTTGATGAAGTCCAGGTTTCCACAGAGCGAGCAAATTCAAACCAGCGAACTTGAACAAAGCCATTCAAATAGAATGCGAATGGAAATGACTGTCGGTTGCGTGCTGCGTAGACTTCAAGTCCTTTTAAATTCGCAAGTGATGTTGCTGGGATATATCGAGGCCGTGGAATACCAGCGAGTCGGGAAGCAATTATGATCTCAGCTTCTTCACGAATAATTGCAGCAAGTTCTGGGTCGTGCTGAATAGTATCGCGAAGGTCTTTTTTATCATCAGGAAAATGTGGTTGAGGAGGGAGGACAAACTCGGGATCAATCGTATCTTGGTAGGTAGCGGCGGGAGCCATTGCTGCCGTGGGCTGTTCCCACGATATATAGAAATACAGCAGTAGCAGAGGTAGCGTCAGTGCACGCAGGTACCGTAAACGCGTGTGCACTGGGCAGACGTTCGCTCTCCGAACAGGTTTTCGGTTTTCAGAATGACGCATGAACTGGAAAAATGAGGAGGGAGTATAAATTCCCCTGTGCTTCTGTATGGGAGATCGACACAAGATGTACCGATTCTGAGGGTTTTCCGGATTCTTGAGTCAAAGGGGGGGGCTGGGTGAAATGCGTTGATTATACCCGCGTTCTTTCCCTCAAAAAGAGGTCGCACGCTGGCTGTTGCAGATGGTTTAAAGACAACTCCCCGAACTTGTCTCCAGAACCCTACGTAAAGAGTCAGGGGAGGGGGGCATGAGTTCCGTTCGTGAAAAGCGAAAAAATCGATTGGGATTTTCTGTGGTTGAACTTTTGATCACCACTGCTGTCATCGCGATTCTTGTTGGCCTTATGCTGCCGACTATTCAACGAATGCGTGAAGCAGGAAGGCGTCTTTCGTGCCAGAATAATCTGAAGCAGATTGGTATAGCGACGGCTCAATTTGCTTCAGCACATCGGGAGCGACTGCCGCCTGGTCGTATACAGAGGGAAAATTTTAAAACCATTTCATGGAGCAGTTTTTTTCTTGAGTTTATGGATCATGTTGGTCGCCAGGCTACATGGGCACCAGTTCGAGATCCAAATCTTGTAACAGATGACTATCGTTTGTTTTTGAATGCAGATTTTCGTTCCCCCGTGAATCAGAAGGCAACGACAACGAAGATAAGTCAATATCTTTGCCCAAGTGTTTCTCGAGAAGAGTCATCTCGTCGTAACGATGTAATCACTGAGTTAGGCGAGTTTTATAAAATGGCATGTATTGACTACTCAGGAAACGCGGGCGTGAACCCAAACGAAACGCACTACCGCGATCACCGAGGGCATTCGTATCCTGCTAACACGGGGGTGTTATTACTTCGTGAGGTCGGCAGTGTGAATGAGGGCGTTACCTATCGGTCAATCACGGATGGTCTTTCGCAGACAGTTCTTGTTTTCGAATGGTCCGGCGTTGGTTTAGGTGGTGGACGGGCCAGAGGCGTTTGGGCATCAGGGCTTAATTGTAATTATGTTGGTCATGCACATCGCAATGTTTCACTGATCAATCCACTGCCGACAAAAGTCTGGGATGCCGGGCCTAATGTGCCTATGTTTTCGGACCATCCTGGTGGAATAAACGTTTTATTGTGTGATGGTTCTGTACGTTATTTAAATGCCAGTACAGAAAACCATGTGGTCTTGGCATTGCTGACGCGTGCATCAGGGGAAGTGGTGCAACGTGGCTCGTAACGAAGAAACAAGTGTGATGTTATTCTGCTTCGAAAGGTTCCTCGCTTTTCTTTAGACATGCACCACCAAATTAAGCGAGATGCGCTGCGGCAAATGAAGCTAAGGTGCGCATGCCCGTAAGTAATTATCATCCCGGTGGAGCAGTTATGGATCATGTCGATGGCTCAGTAAAATCTTATAACGATAATATCGATGCCGGCAATCCAACACTGAAGTCAACGGGTAGTGTTAACTACAGTGGTCCGAGCAAGCGAGGTGTCTTGGGAGCACGTGGTTCGATTAATAGCGGTGAAGTCAATTCATCAAATTGAATACAAGACGTTGTGGGAACACTCTTCTCACCAAAGGCTATTTCGCTGCGTAGAAATCAGGGTTGTCCCCGCTTCTTTTCAGAGTCAATGGTTGCCGCAAGACAGGAAGCAGTTGGAGGGCCGAAGGCCTTAATCTATCCACATACAAGTCACGATTGCTGGATTGAAACATACGGGAACCTAGAACTCTATGCGTAGATGTTGAAAAAAAGACGCAGAAAAAAGTCTGAGAAATGATACTAGCAGTTGAGGCCAAAAGTCACTCAATCCGCGAAAGCACTGAGCTCATGACATTCTAGAAAACCAAAGAATGGCTACCTTTTTCGACACGTTCAAAAGGTAAAAAAGAGTCATCCGGTGGATCGAATATCCACCTTTCTGATCACCATCAAGAATCCCGCAATTAATTAGCGGGACATAAATTCAACAACTTTGTTGATGTTTACTGGCAGGCTGACATCGGACTTGTCGGGTCGTCTATCAACTGTAAACCTCAGCCGCTCGTTATCCGAACTGATCCAATCACAGGGCTCACCAGTTTGCGTTGCAATGGCCTGTTGGTACAAATCCACAAGCTTACCTTTCCTTCTGACATCAACAATGTCTCCAGGCTTGACCTGAAAAGAAGGCTTGTCGACAGGAACACCATTCACGGTGAAATGACCGTGGACAATACCTTGGCGAGCTTGGGGCCGGGTCTTTGTAAAGCCACTTCTGCGAACAACATTGTCGAGTCGCAGTTCACACTCAATAAGAAAGATATCACCGGTGTTACCAGTTTTTCGTGCTGCTTTGGCAAAAAACCTTCTGAGTTGTTTTTCACCAAAACCGTAATAGTACTTAATCTTTTGTTTTTCAATCAGGCCTTCACCGTAGGTAGAAGGCTTGTTGCGTCTTTTTGACCGAACACCAGGTGGATCGGAACGTCGTTCCGATG
>Ga0233432_10003832_pt1 | contig 13486 bp, 14 predicted proteins | sample SI_122_August201_6_FD_179870 | JGI IMG/M metagenome (GOLD analysis project Ga0233432, IMG submission 179870) | Seawater microbial communities from Saanich Inlet, British Columbia, Canada - SI_122_August2016_10_MG | ecosystem: Environmental > Aquatic > Marine > Inlet | place: Canada: British...
TGCTTTTAACACTACCAGAAAGCATAGTTGGCGCGGTCGTGGTGCGCAGCATCGCATTAGTGGTTGGCGCAGCACTGAGCTGGCTTTCAATAAGGCCCCCAAATAACCATTGGTTGGCAAATAGCGCTTTGGGAATAAAAGGCATATAGCGACTGATAGTATCGAACATTTCTGCCCCCAGTCCTTCCAACCCACCTGGAATCGGATTTTCTTCAAGCTTGGTGATTGCGCGAGCAAGGTCTGTGACCGCACTCTTCTGTGGCGGCATTGATGAATGCCCCCCTTCAGCCTCAGCCACTATATCCAGATTAATACTGCCCTTTTCAGCAACATTAACCGCCGCGACTAAACTGCTGACACCGCTAATGAGTCCATCAAATATAAAGGAGCCCTCATCCAGCGACCAAGCCAGCTGAACCTCCTGCTTTTTGAGATAGGCCGCCACTGCAGCAGCACCCTCAGAGCCACCAATCTCTTCATCATGACCAAAACTAAGATACACCGTTCTCGTCGGTTGGTAACCAGACTCTAACAGGTAAGTCGTCGCCTCGAGAATGCCCACAACACCGCTCTTATCATCTAGCGCACCGCGACCCCAGATAACGCCATCGGCAATAACACCAGTGAAAGGAGGATGTTTCCACAGGCTCTCAGTTCCCGGAATCACCGGCACAACATCATAGTGGCCGGTGACGAGAATCGGCTTTAAAGAGGCATCAGAACCGGGCCAGCGATAGAGCATTGTGTCGTTGAGTTGAAGGTACTCCAGCCGCTCATGAACGAGGGGAAATGTGCTGTGAACCCAGCTTATAAAACCCGTGAATTGGGACCTATCTTTATACGCGGGGGACTGAAATGAGACCGTCTGAAATTGAATTGACTCGGATAAATGCTGGGCTAATTCAGTTTCATTGAGCTCGATCTCAACTTGCTCAATATCAATCGCCGCTGGAGGCTGATGCAACAGCGTACGCACAACTATCACCACCATCAATAAAACGGTGATCACTGCAGCTGTAATAAAAAAGCGTTTCACATTATGGCCTTTTTAAGGTTTACAGTAAGCCTGATAGTTTGTAGCCAAATTTGTCGCTAACTGTGAAAAATCCAAAGCGGCTTGAATTTTTTTGCCGGCCTCTCTTTTTTTGCCGCTCTCTTTTAACGCTTTAGATTCTTCTAGTAATCCTTGGGAGACCACAAGGAATAATCCAGAGCCAGCACTGAGCTTTTTACAGTCTTCAGCTTTCCACAAACCTATAGATTGCTTTTCAACAAAAATGGGCTCAGCCGCATGACCATCGGCCCAGCCCAATCCCGAAACCATCAGCGCACATATCAATGACAATAATAATTTCACCTTATTCTCCTCTGATTATTATTTGACTAGAGTCTTTTTTATAGGGTATTTCACTTTCATGCTAACAGGCCAGATTGGGATTATCATCCACTAATTTGGATCTGATAGTTTTCGTCCTGAACTCACCTTATCCACTGTCACACCTAGCCTTGTGCTGGAGGACAAGGAGAAATATTATCTATTCATCGGAAACAAAGGCAGCCTATCTTATGACTGAGTTAATCATTAACGAAAATAACCTTACTTGGGCAGAGTTTGAACGCATAGATCTACGAGTTGGCACGGTCGTGGCCGCAGAGATTTTTAAGGAAGCGATTAAACCTGCCATTAAAATGAGCATAGATTTTGGCGGTGACATTGGCATTAAAAAATCCTCAGCACAGATTACCGATCACTATGACCCAGACCTATTAATCGGCAAGCAGGTCGCCGCCGTGGTCAATTTCCCCAAAAAGCAGATTGGCCCAATTATGTCGGAATGTCTTGTCACCGGTTTCACTCAAGACGATGGCAGCATCATACTGGCTGTTCCTGACAAGCAGGCCATCAATGGATCGCGCTTGGCCTAAAGGGCTAATATTGGCCTAGCGGCTGCCTCAGCCCTTCTCTCAGTGCTTGCCTCGATTCCAATCTGCCTCAAGCAAAGCCTTTGCGCCAAAATCGAGGGCTTGAGTCTTCAGCTCTGTGGCCAGGGTATCGTTCCAGCGATTTAAAAAACCGTGGCATCCAGACCACCAAAGGCACAAAGCCGATACTGGCTTCCACCATATCCAGTATAGGGACTAACGCAGGTAAGTCTTGCCTGTTGCCCCTTTTATCTGAACATTTAAGCGTCTTATGCTGATTCAGGGTCCGCAGACGTGGTCTTATTTAACCAACGGAACTGCACAATGATACCCACCACAAAAATTAGCAAAAATGCCAGATGAAAACCCGCCAACACTGGATCTTCAAAGGAGTCAATAAACGGGTCTCCCAGAGGTAGACGGAGTAAAAAGTCAGTGATCGCAGGAATCATATGAAATAGCAGTGTGCTCGAATATCCCAGTGCCTGAAAGTACATAGAAAAGCGGCCAAACCACTTAAACTTCTCCATGATAATGCCGCCACTCACCGCCACTAGGGTCAACACCGCAAGCCAGTGGGCAATATCAAAGCCGCCTTGGTTATATATTCCCAAGGCCGATCCAGCAACAATAATGGTGATCAACACGTAGAGCCTCCCCGACTTATTTTCCAGAGAAATTATCGTGTATTTAGACAGGGTATAAAACGCGGTGACCAGCGCCCCTATTCCCATTATTGTGTGAAACCAACCTAGCAACGTCATATCAGGCATAACTATTTCCTCTCTTTAAATGTTGTTGTTCATTATTTATGGGGGTTAACCAGGTACTTCTCACCCGTCGCCTGTTTAGCATAACCTCTAATAATCTCTGGCTTAAGCATTTCTTCAAGCGATATCTCTTGGGTGTAATGACTGGCAAAGGTGGTTTTGATCTCTTTAGCGACACGCTGACGCATTGCACCAAATCGCTCCATACCAATGCGCCCGATCATTGGCGTCAGTAGCCAACCGCCAAGACCCCATTGCATACCAAATGTCCTGTTTAAGACAGTGGGCTGCATATCCAGACCGCCATAGATATAAACCTGCTTATAGGTATCTGAACCATAGCGGCTGTATTCCTTGGCGGTTTTGTTGGCGGCAATTTCCATCGCGCCTAGTATCTGTCCGGGAAGCTTGCCTCCATTGCCGCCACCTGTGGCATCAAAGCCCAGAGTGCAACCGGTTGCTACTAGCGCATCGACCAAGCTGGCCATAAAGTCGGGATCACTGGTATCGCAAATATACTCAGCACCAAGTTTTTTAAGGGTCTCTACCTGCTCAGGTTTTCTGACCACATTAACCAACGGTACACCATCGTCCTGACAAATCTTGACCAGCATCTGACCCAGATTTGAGGCCGCAGCTGTATTAAGCAACGCGCTGTGATTTTCCATTTTCATGGTTTCAACAAACGCCAATGCCGTTAGCGGATTTACAAATGAAGACGCCGCTTCAGCAGCTGTAGTGCCATCATCCATGACCAGACAGCTGCTGGCAGAAACACAGCGATACTGGCTATACATAGCGCCACCAGCAACACCAACGGTTTTGCCAATCAGATGTTTAGCATTTTCACCAGCATCCACAACCACGCCACCACCTTCATTACCCACCTGCATCGAGTCATCCAGTCTTGGCTTCATAGCGCCCATCAGCCCCGGATGTATTTTCATTGTGGTGACGGCCTCATCACCCTCACCGGAAGTAGCCAAGGTATCCAAGTCAGCAGCAAAACTAATCAGAAGACCAAGGTCTGAAGGATTAATAGGAGAGCCTTCCACTTTGATTAGCACATCATTTTCGCCTGGCGTTGGCATCTCTCCATTAAAGATTGATAACTCCAATACACCTTCACTGGTTATCTTTGATCGTATTTCTTTTGAGTTATGCTCTGACATTGTTGCTCTACTCCGAGTTTAAAGTTTAGGTTTTATATTTGATCATTGATTGATAGCAAGTATGATATGGCTTTTAGAATGCTTTATACAAGTAGACACAATAATCATACTGGTATGTAAATATAAACTATGACTCAATGCAAAAGCCCAGTGACTACCGCTTTAAGCCTGATTGGCGGAAAATGGAAAATAGCCATCATCTATAACTTGCGTGAAAAGCCGGTGAGATTTGGCGAGCTAAAACGAACCCTAGCGCCTATTACTCAGCAAATGTTAACTAAGCAGCTGCGCGAGTTGGAAAGAGATCGATTGATTGATCGCAAGGTGTTTGAAGTAATACCGCCCAAGGTGGAATACTCCCTAACGGAATTTGGGCTATCTTTTATGCCGGTGTTAGTCTCTTTGTGTAAATGGAGCACTGAATATAAAGATCTGATGCAGTTCATCACTGAAGATAATCAGTCTTCATAACCACGCTTTTTGGTAAAGAGCGATACTTTCAATAAGCCTCTGCGCCGTGAACCCATTAAATAATAAAGACCTTAAATGGCAACACTACACCGAAGGGAGTAATTTCGATTACCCCATAGACTATTCCGATGCTGTTCTAGACGCGCGGTAAGATGGGCATTTGGAACTCTTGGTTAAATGGGAGCCAAATTGCTGCTGCCATTTTCACCGGCACACTGCAGAGACAACCTGCTTGGTTTTAGAGGGTGAGCTTCAGGTTACCGATATTGATTGAGAAACTGGCAAAGAGCTGGGCAATCGCATAAGAGTAACGGGCGATTTTGCTCATAAAGAGCCAGGTGATGTGCATATGGAACAGGCAGGGACTAACGACGCTCTGGTACTGTTTAGTATTTATGACACTAACGGGGAGGGGAGACTGGCTGAAGCTCTTACAGAAGGCGGCAACATTATGAGTACTTCAACCATAAAAAGTATTTTAAATCGGCGTTGATCTGCCATAAATCGCAGAAGCAACTATTCACCACCTATAGTCCGGCTTATAGAGCCCTTTGTCCAGAATTAAAAAGCCCTTTGCCAAAGATTAAAGGGCCCTTTGCCAAAGTTTAGTTTGATAGACAAAGCCCAGATAGCCGCGAACAGAAAGTACATCCTCCTCCAACCAAACCTTACCCTTATAGCTGCCGCCCGTTTGCGGATCAAAAACAGTGCCTTGCTGCCAGATATTCTTCTTTAATATAAGCCCATTAATAACTTCCATACCAATAACCGGCTTGCCATATAAATCACCTTCACACTTCTCGCAGAGAGGATTTTCCTCAGATTGATTATGTATGCTGACCACGGTTGCATATAACTTTCCATCTTCAATTCTAATCTCCACCGTCGATTGCAGCGTGCCAGCTTTATCAAAGGTATTCCAAAGCCCAGAGGGGTCAGTGGCGGGCTCAGCCCACCCAGTTATGGCCCATAAAGATGTTATAAAAATAAATAGAACTCTCATCGCTAGCCCCTCTTACCCTTTAAATTAATTATGTAACGTTTTTCTTGGTCCAGGAAAAAAGCGATTGGTCTGCTTTTGATAATCTGTATAGCCCGGCCTTTTCTGGGCTGAAAAATGCTCAGATGGAACCGCACCAGTTATATAGACCAATGTGCGGTACATAAATCTAGAGGCCAGCAATAGCCCCAACCCAAGCAAATACCACACCGGCTCAGTTTCAGAACCTCTTAGCGCCAACCAAGATGGAATTGCAGCGATTACCAAGCCATTCCAAACCATCCATTCAGCAAAGTAATTCGGGTGTCGGCAGTATTTCCATAGGCCAACATTACACACCTGACGTTGCTTACCCGCCTTCTTCATGGCCTTAAGAAAACGTACCTTTTGCAAGTCAGCAATAGATTCCATAGCAAAGGCCAAAATCCAGATAACCAGCCCCGCTATCTCCAGCACCAGAAACTCTTCACTATTATTCGAGGCAATAATAAATACGGGGAACGCCAAAAATGAGGCATTCGCTAGCCCTTGAGAAATTGCATCCACCTGTAAAGCTAAGCCTGTATTGTCTTTGCCCTCTTTTTCCCAAACAATACGCTGATATTGATAGCGAGGGAATTCCTTCTTTAATAGGCCTAGTTGCCACATTTTTAAGGCACCCAAACCCATACGAAGCCCAGCCAGAATAACCACCGCACTCACAATAAGAGACCGCAGCCAATAACCTTCGCTATACAGCAAGCTAATAATGCCAAGTAAGACCAGACCCCAGGGCCAGCCAATATCGACATAGCTCATGCGCCCGGTGCGCCAAATGGGAATGCATACCACTAGAGTGAACAGAGCTGCCTGACCCACAGCATTGAAGGCTGCTAGGTTATAAAATGTTGAGGTGGATAAAATTAAAACCATCCCTAATAAGAAAGGGTAAAGAGGACGAAAGTAGTGCATAGAAGGTCTCTTGGTGTCAGTCTCTAAGCCTTTGTAATGTTCTTATACTGACAGTTTATTGCTTAGAGATTATATGAATTATTATTTAAATCGACCTCTGGCCGAATTCTGTTTTGCTTTTAATTCTACGTGATTAGATACAACGGCTTAACTGAACAGGCATACTGCCATAGATAGCCTCCGCCTTATCAGGCTCTATCCCATGGGTCTCATGCCAATAACCAAAGGTACGGTCAAGTTGAGTCTGCACCGCCAATTGTTGTCAAGACTTAAGATGGGGCTGATTCTTATCATGGGCAAAGGCTTCCAATAAATCAAAGCCCTTACAGTATTGCATAATACCTATACCACGCCAATACAGGGATAAATAGCCGCAAAGGTAACCTTCTGGTGGGCTTTTGCAGATGAATCCGCATCCTTAATGTCTTAAACGTGAGTAGAAGCCATCTGCGTAAGGCCAGCCACCGATTAACCCGCATGCATATCACAAACAGGATAACTGGGTCAGCCACTTCTGCGGTATATCTCCCCGAAAAAACCCCCTTCATACTAGACTCCACTCTCTGTATCATACGGGGTATCCTGTATACGGGCATTCTGTGACATACTAGCTACGCAGCCTATTTGGAATAAGAGAAGAGTAAAGAATTGATATGAACGAAAAAAGTGACCTTTCAGCCAACGCAATGATTGAAGGCAATGAACCTAGGTGCACCAACACAAGCTGTTGTCCTCCCAAAACGCCTATTACACGGGATGCTCCAAAGACTGGGCGCAATGACCCCTGTATCTGTGGTAATGGCCGTAAATTTAAAAAGTGCTGTGGCAGAAACTTATAATTTAACTTAAGCCATTTGATCTAAGATTAACCATTCTGTATCTCGCCTGAAAAATACTATGCCTCATAAGGAGCGCCAATAGCATTTTGTGAATACGGTAATAAGGGCGGAAAATTGGCCGTCTATTTCCATGGGGCTGCGGGCTCTATGGAATAGTGCCCCCTCTTTGACAGTCATGCAAAAGACCATAATCTAAGAATCATCTGCTTTGATCGATTCGCTGTAGATCATTCAGCTGATCGAGAAAGTTATTGCCAACTACTAGCTGGCCTTTCTCCCAGAATTCACACCATGACCTCGATAAGATTTCCAGTTACTCTAACGAGATGGAGGTTTCGCCATCAAGAAGCGATTTTCAGAAGAACAGATCATCAAGGCGATTAAACAGCACGAAGCTGGTACTAAAGTTGAGGAGATATGCCGTCAGCTTGGGATATCAAATGGCCTCTTTTACAACCGACGAAGTAAATATTCAGGGATTGAGGTCAACGAAGCTACGCACCTAAGGGAGCTTGAATCGGAAAACAACTGGCTAAAGAAATTACTCGCAGAGAAACTTCTCGAAAATGAAGCGATGAAGGATGCTCTCACAAAAAAGTGGCAAAGCCCTCTGCGCGTAGAGCAGTAGCCAGAGAGCTAATGCACGAGATTAGTGTTGGAATGGCGAGAAACCTTGAACCCATCACGGAAGACTATTCAGGCCTGGAAGCCGTTCGACGTATTGCCAAGGAGTATTTAGCCAGCGTTGAAAATGCGACCGTAAGAACCAGGGCGCTATATGTTCTTATGTTTGAATCGCTGGGGCCTTTGTCCGGTTTACGAAAAGACTTTGATGCAATAACAGAAGAGTTTAACAGGGTATTTCAATTGCAACTTGAATTGGCTGTAAAAAAGGGTGAAATCCCTGAGCACACTCATTGTAAAACTGTTGCGTTTAACCTGGTAGCCCATTTAAGAGGGATTACATTAATGTGGATTACTAACCCTAACATGGTTGACGTGCCAGAAATATTTAATGAGTTCAACTTAACCCTAAATGCACGTTTTTCTTTGTGAACATTTATTTCTGATCGTCCTATTACTGTAGTGAGGGCGTTCAGTTCTGGCCAAAATCATACTCCGTCGTCGATCCAACAATCCACCTAAGGACAAACGATTATGCGTAACGTCATCGGCCTTGCGCATCTTGTCCGCATTGAAGATATCACAGCTCTCCTCTACCAAAAAAACCATGAGACTTTATTATGGGCAAGAAGTGAACAGGCATTATTTTTGATGTCTCTTGCGTGACCATAAAAGAGCCCAAGATGAAGGTATAAGATAGATTAATTATTATCCGTCATAACCACGAGTAATTCGCGGAAATTTCCCTGCATTTCCCAGGTTCCGGTAAAACCTTTTGGTATCAGAACACTTTCTCCCGGCTCAAAATGTTGTGGCGTGCCCCCTTTAGCAGTAAGAATCAGTTTTCCACTTAGCACGGTTACAAACTCGTCGATTTGAAAATCGTCGACGCGCAATGTCAAAGGTTCTGACTCATAGATCTCCACGGTAATATCACCAGCATAAAATCTTTTGTAGCGATGTACTGACTCGCCGGCAATGATCACGTCCTGCGGCCAAGGCGGAAAATCCGTACTCAACTCGCTATAGGGGGTGTCTATTGCAAGCCTCATAGGTGTTGGTAATGATTCTTTTTTTTCTGCACTAAAAGATAGGCCACAAATAACACTGCATAACAGTATTGTTAATAATTTCCACTTAGACATCTCTCTTCCTCTTTTATTATCTGTCGTTAAAACGTTGATGATTTCTCGTTAATTGTTGAACTTTAGTCCGTAGCCTCCGGACGTTAATATCGACAAGATTTCCACGGTAATACTATTATGTCTGTAGTGATAAATAGCGGTTTCGTTATCTAGCCACTTTTTTACTTAGCACTACTTGCTCTTCTGCCGCTCTCCAGCCTGCATCAATAGCAGATTCCAAATAAGCGTGAGCTTCGGAATCGGAATTAGCAATGGAAATCCGCCCAAACTGGGCTCGCCCTATTTCATGAGGCGCTTGGCCTTTAGCCCAGTTAGGGTCATCCAGTGCCATGTACTCGTATGCATAGCCGTGAGACCAACGATTTATCGTAATCGCCTTAATGTCGATCTCATGATTGAAGCCATGCTTACCCAGAACAGCCTGAAGTTGATCACGGATCTCTTGTTCGTAAGTATCAAAAGTGGTGGTATATAATTTATGGCGCGCCATAAGAAGCAGCTCACGACCCGTTTTTGTACCCGCAGGCTCTGCGGTCGGAACTCCCATCATGAACACCACCATAGGATCATCCGGTCCGCGTGGTGGCTGGTGACCACCGGTTGTTGTGGCCGGCGCGACCCTCATGACGACATATGGGTCATTGGGGCAAGTCACCGAATCTGTCCCAAGCCTTGACCAGGCCTGCCCGTTCTTTAGCACGACATTGACCCATACCAATGGTACTTTGACGCCATAACGCAGTGCCTCTTGCTGATTTGCAGGTAGAGTCGGACATAGGTGCGGGATTGCAGCGTTGTAGCAGGCAAGTACACAATGATCGCCGGTGACACTTTGGGGGTTGCCATTGCAGACGTAATCCACAGTGACTCTGTTGTCTGCGGATTCTTGCACGCCCACTACCGTACTGTTGAGCCGCAAACGAACCCCATGCACCGGTTTATCAAGCTCATCATAGATGAAGCGGCTTGTTGCGATATCACTGAATCCTTGGGCACCAGGGGCCACCGCAGGGATCAGTTTGTGCACCAGCAGTCTGGCAACGGACGCATTGCCGTCCGGAAAATACAGCGATGACTGATCTTGACCTGTCACACTCGCTTTAAGCTTTTTCGCCAGCTCGTCGAGCCAGCTCATCCCCTGTATACCGGGGCAACCCATATAGAACGCCTCCATGATGCTGCATCTATAGGCAGCCGACCCGACTAGCAATTTGGGTATCGGGTAAAAGATCGGGATTGTTTTTTTTGAGAGCCCCACCCGTTCCGTCAGGAACTGGGCATAGCTGACTGATTTAACATAGGCTTGTTTTTCACTCAGAGACAAGTCACTGAGATAATCTCGTTCGCCACTGAGAAGCTCTATTATCTTGCCCTGCTCCGAACTGGGCAATGGCAGGGCCAAAATTGCCGCTTCGTAGTCGCCGATACCGAGCATAAATTCTGACCACTGCCCGGTAACTGACACATGCCCGTCGGGGTCGCTAAGCGCCATCACACTGCCAATCTCCGAACTCAACATATCGAATTCATTCATGTTAGCTTTCATGGCACCTAGGTCAATGCCGAGATCATCCAGTAGGCCTTTCGCTACTTGGCTGTAACCACTAGGATTTGATAGGTTCACGGAGCCGCCAACGCCCAGTAGCATCCGCCCGTTCTCGTGAAACTCATTACGCTTAGCATGCCCGCCAAAGTCGTCATGATTGTCGAGCAAAAGGATCTTTGCATCGAGCCCCATACGTTTCTGGTAAAACCTAGCAGTCGCAAGACCACTAATGCCTGCGCCCACAATCACCAGGTCGTAGTGCTGGTCCAGTTTGCGGTACTTGGCAGGTTTTACCCCACTCCAGGCGAGCGCGTGCGACACCTCAAAAGAACCGGGATGGTTACCCCTTATCCCGGTAAGCGTTGGCGGATAATAGCTCGCTTTGGAACCTAACTCCGATGGCGAGCCTTGCCCTAACACCTGGGCGGGCGTCAGTAGCCCTGTCCCAACGCCAATAGCCATTCCATTTAAGAAATCCCGACGTGTAATTTTGTGTTTCATCGCATTAAGACTCTGCCTGATCTTCAGCAATTGCACTGGCGGTAAAGCTAGTCAATGTCGCGGCGATACCCGATATCAGCAGACGGCTTATGCACTTAGCTGAGATCAAAGGCGTGGATCGGTATGGTCTTAATGATCGATTAGACATCATGCTATTCCCCTTTTTATTTAAATATTTTTGAATTTTTCTATAACCACCGTCCTTCGTTTAATTTATCTCACCACCCGTCCGAAAACAATGACAGACCAACACATTTATCCTGACCAATTTTAACAAGCCATATTGTGACTGTTTATTAGCCTCAATTTCGATACCTGAGGCCAAAATATCTAACGCAGTCTTGCGTGGATTTTGTCTCGATGTAAAACGGGGAGCGTACGAAAATAAGCGGTAAAGTAACGTACTTAGGTACTTCACCTTACCGGAAAACCTCTTGGATCGATCAACTATTAACCCGCCACTATCATGCTTTTATGAGGGTTAAACCCTGATTTTGAATCAGTGAATTCAGCGATCACTTGGTAGCCCAAGCGATTAATGATTAGGCATAAAAAAAGGGTTTAATAATAAAACCCTTTGATTTCTTAATCTGGCTACTAATCTTTTTTACATTTAGCTAGGTAAGCAACACGGCACGCTCATGGGACAGCTCCTTAAAGCCATGCACACTGTGATAGCGCCCAATACCACTGGTATTAACACCACCAAAGGGAAGGTTGTGCTCTAGGTAATGGATAGCGCAGTCGTTAACAGTCACACCACCAGAGGAGGTGCTCTGTAAAATTAATTCAACAAATTCTTTGTTTTCACTGAATAAATACATAGCCAAAGGTTTAGGCTGCTGTTGCAGTGTGGTTATAACTTCGTCGATTTCGCGATAGGTAAATATGCTTAAAATTGGGCCAAAGACTTCTTCACTCATAATACGGGCATTAGCCGGCACGTTAGTTAGCAAGGTTGGGTGCACACCTTGACTCTCCACTACACCACCGGATATTACGTTTGCACCTTTTTCCTGCGCATCATCAATATAGCCTTTGACTCGCTGGAGGTTACGCTCATCAATTATTTTGCCTGTAGCCTCAATGTTTAAGGCGCCATCGACATAGAACATCGCTTGGTAAGTCGCTTGAACAGTCGCGATAAACTCTTCTTTTTGGTCTTCATGAACCCAAACATTTTCTGGGCACAGGCACACCTGGCCATTATTTACATTTCGCCAGGCCGCCACTTTTTGTGCCGCGTCTTGAATATTTGCAGTATGGTCTATAACAACAGGGTTTTTTCCTCCCAATTCCAACGTGACAGACGCTAAGTGTTGTGCCGCAGCAGCCATTACAATCTTACCTACCGCCGGGCTACCGGTAAAAAATACATGATTGATCGGTTGCTCTAATAGCTGATTAGCCAGCTCTATCCCACCTTCAAAAACGGCAACCTCCCGCTCATCAAACGTGTCGCGGATTATCTCTGCGGTCACTTTACTAATACAAGGCGCCATCTCATTAGGTTTAACCAGCGCACAATTTCCTGCAGCCACTATCGTGACCAGAGGCTGAAAAATCAGGTTAAAAGGGAAATTCCAAGGCCCAAATAGCAGCACGATACCACGCGCTTCGTAGACCACTTTTGCACTCGTATGCTCTAAGCCGGGAGAAGATTCAAACGTCACTGGCGCCATCCACTGCGCGAGATTGGTGATGGTATCATCAATATCGTTGTAGCAACCTGATATTTCTGAATCAGCGGCTTCTGTCGATTTACCTAGATCAGCATAAAGTGCCGCCCTGATATCCTGCTCTCGGGATTGTATAGAGCTCTTTAGACGTCGCAACGTAGCTATACGCTGATCCGCCGTTGAACGCTTCATTACCCACTGGTGATCTGACTGTAATTGAAAGACTCGACTGATTTCGGAGGCTGCAGTTTCACTACTCATCATTTTTTTCCTTTATTAATGGTGATTTATTTTTTAAACCTATATTGTCATTAGTTATCGAACTCATTTTTAATATATAGGTACAGCGACGGTGCACACTAAATTAATTTAGACAATAGAGTAGGCTCCATCAACCACTAACTCGGCACCGGTAACGAATTGAGAAGCATCTGAGGCAAGGAATGCAATAACACCGGACACATCCTCTACTTCACCCCATCGCCCCATAGGAAACAAAGCCCCTACCTGTTTATTTCTCTCATCCGCGTCTGCTAACAAGCCCAGCTTCTCTGCATCCTTTGCCGCACTGCGTCCCAGTTCAGTGTTTATCGGCCCAGGGTGAACAGAATTGACGCGAATTTTTGTACCCATGCGACCTAGCTCAACGGCCATGGATTTACTCAGCATGCGAATAGCGCCTTTTGACGCACAGTAGGCAGTGTGCATTGGGCCAGAAATTTGCCCAAAAATAGAAGACAGGTTAATAATAGAACTGCCTGATGTTGTCATGCCTGACTCCGCCATCAACTCGTAGGCGGCTTTACATCCTATGAAAACACTATCGACATTAATCGTCTGCTGTTTTTTGAAATCTTCATAGCTA
>Ga0233432_10003833_pt1 | contig 13485 bp, 12 predicted proteins | sample SI_122_August201_6_FD_179870 | JGI IMG/M metagenome (GOLD analysis project Ga0233432, IMG submission 179870) | Seawater microbial communities from Saanich Inlet, British Columbia, Canada - SI_122_August2016_10_MG | ecosystem: Environmental > Aquatic > Marine > Inlet | place: Canada: British...
GGCGCAGGCAACCTGTAGCGACTGTGGTTAAGTCGATGAATTGACTCGCTATGTTTAGCTGCTGATTTTATTAACACTGGAATACAAGCATGCGAGCAAATCTGTTAACTGATCCTATCAGCCCCACATTAGCCAGATTAGCAACACCCAATATTATTGCGATGTTTATTATGCTGGCCACATCAATGGCCAAGGCTTTTTATAATGGTTAGCTTGGGATAGCACCTCTGACTGGTTTGGCGCTGGAAACGCCTGAAATAAAAAAGGCCACCCTTGCGGATGGCCTTTGAATCTAAACAATAGCTGAGGTTTTACGGTAGCTTAGCTAGCGGAATAGATCTGCTCACAAATTTCAAAGTTGTCGCTTTCAAGCGAAACTATGTGCTGACCCACAGCAGCATAGTCATCCGCCCAAGAAGCGGTGCCCGCAAAATACTCATCAAACATAGCGCCATGTAATTCCGGCGTTGGTGTTATAGAGCGGAGCATTAAGATGTTTACATCGTGGGTGCCACCACCAATGGGTAAAAAAACACCATTTGTGAAACTGGGATGGCCGCCCTCTTGCAGTGCTTTCTCTAAGTTCGACTGTGCAGTCAACCCCATTAAACTTGACTGGCCTTAATAGCCGGATAACTCGCTAGTGTCTGATCGGCTAGCTGTTGTGCATAACCATTGGCCTTAATCACATCGCCCATCATTAGTAGCGCTGGTGATGGCAGTGGCATGGCTTTTAGGCGCTCGGCAATATCACTGATAGTCCCCAGCACCACCTGCTGATTATTTGACGTGCCCTGGGCCACAACCGCAAAGGGTTTATCGGCGGGACAGCCGCGCTGCAATAGCTGACTAGTGATCTCTGCAAGGTTTGAAAGCCCCATATAGAACACCACTGTGCTGTCTTTTTGTAATGCCAGATCCCAGTTAATGTACATCTGACCATTCTGTCGATGGCCCGTGATAAAAGTGACTGCATGGGCATGGTCGCGATGGGTAAGGGGGATCTGTGTGGCGGCAGCACAACCAATCGCTGCGGTAATACCGGGCACAATAGAACATTCGACACCTTGCTTATTAAGATGGTCGACCTCTTCACCCCCGCGGCCAAAGATAAAATTATCGCCACCTTTAAGGCGCACTACATTTTTACCGCAGCGAGCCAGTACGGCCAGCAGTTCGCAGATCTGCTCCTGCGGAAGGCTATGCTGATCTTTTTTCTTGCCCACATAGATCAAATCGCAACGATCCTTGGCATAGTCCAATAGCTCCGGGTTGGCGAGCCGGTCATAGACAATGGCATCTGCCTCTTGCAGTAAGCGCATAGCTTTTACCGTAATTAACTCCGCATCTCCGGGCCCCGCTCCCACCAGATGCACCTGACCAAATAATGTTTTATCTACAGGCTTTAAGTTTGCGGTGGCAGAATTAGTGCTTTTAACCAGTGTAAGAATATTGTTGTTCATCGATTTTCCAAGGTTGATGGGCGAAAGGGGCAGATGGTTTTAAGATTGCAGGCCTCAGTCATAGGAATTGGCTCACAGAGTCAGTAGCACTCGGTCTGCCGTTAGTTCGACACTGTATACAGGCACGCTGAACTCACCGTCTTCCAGACATTCACCGGTCTGCAAATCGAAGTGCTGCTTGTACAGCGGCGAGGCCACAACCAGACGCTCATTGATATCACCGACCATACCGCGGGACAGCACGTTGGCTTTACCGATGGGGTCCCAGTTGCCAATGGCATAGACCTGCGGCGTTTCCTTGGGCAGATAGAACAGCGCTATTTGCTGGCCCTCCACCATGGCGCAAATACCGGAGTTGGCAATAAGATCTTTTTGTTCACAAATAGTAGCTTGGCTCATAATTTTTCCTTAGGCACTCTCTTCCAATAGTTGCAGGCGCTCTTCTTCTGTCGCTGGTCTTGGCTGTCCGCGCTCCTGCACAAAGACAATCTGATCATCTTCAGCATCGGCATTTACAAACTGCTGAAAACGCTTCATGCGCTCGGGGTTCTCAATAGTGGTTTTCCATTCACATTGATAGGTGCCCACAATATTGTCCATCTGGGCGTCGAGTTCGGCGGCGATCCCTAATGAATCTTCAATCACCACCTGCTGAAGATACTCCAAGCCCCCTTCCAGGTTGCTCATCCATACCGAGGTACGCTGGAGTCGATCAGCGGTGCGCACATAGAACATCAAGAAGCGGTCGATATATTTGATCAGTGTTTCATCATCCAGATCTGTGGCAAACAGTTCGCCATGGCGAGGCTTCATGCCGCCGTTGCCACCGACAAATAGGTTCCAACCGTTTTCTGTGGCGATAACGCCAAAGTCTTTGGATTGGGCCTCGGCACATTCTCTGGTGCAACCAGATACTGCGGATTTAAATTTGTGCGGCGCGCGCAAACCTTTGTAGCGGTTCTCTATATAGAGCGCCATAGCCACACTGTCTTGCACACCGTATCTACACCAGGTGCTACCGACACAGGATTTCACCGTACGCAAGGCCTTGCCGTAGGCATGGCCAGTTTCAAAACCAGCCTCGACTAGCTCTTTCCAGATGGCAGGCAGGTGCTGAACTCGCGCACCAAATAAATCGATGCGCTGACCGCCGGTAATCTTGGTGTAGAGATTATATTTCTTGGCTACCTCACCCAATACAATCAGCTTGTCGGGGGTGATCTCACCCCCGGCAACCCGGGGCACTACGGAGTAGGTACCGTTCTTTTGCATATTGGCCAAAAAAGTGTCATTGGTATCCTGCAAGCCCACATGCTTTTCATCCAGCACATAGTCATTCCAGAGCGAGGCTAAAATAGAGCCGGCCGCCGGTTTACAGATATCACAGCCGCGGCCCTTGCCATGCTTTTCAAGGAGCTCATCAAAGGTCTTAATACTGCCCACTTTAATAAGGTGAAATAATTCCTGACGAGTATAGGCAAAGTGCTCGCAGATGGACTTATCCACTTCCAAGCCACGTGCCGACATTTCATCATCGACAATATTTTTAAGTAACGCGGTACAGCCACCGCAGCCGGTGCTAGCTTTGGTTTCAGATTTAATATCACCGAGAGCATAAAACCCGGCATCAAGAGCATCGACAATGTCCCCTTTAGTAACATTGTGACAGGAGCAAATGGTGGCCGTGGCCGGCAGCGCAGCGGCACCGAGAGTGGGGGCATCGCCAACATTGTAAGGAAGAATTAAAGTCTCCGGATCCGCCGGCAGATCAATCCCATTTAAGAAATACTGCAGCAAGGTATCGTAGTCGGAACAGTCACCCACCAGTACAGCCCCGAGTAGTTTTTTACCATCGGCACTGACAATCAGCCGCTTGTAAACTTCGATGCGCTCATCACTAAAGGTATAGGCAATAGCGCCCTCTTCTCGGCCATGGGCATCACCAATAGAGCCCACATCAACACCTAGCAACTTCAACTTGGTGCTCATATCTGCGCCTTGAAATGACTGCGGTTGATTGCCCAACTGACTAACTGCCGCTTCGGCCATACGATAGCCGGGGGCAACTAGCCCAAAGATACGGCCGCCAAAGAGCGCGCATTCACCAATAGCAAAAATATCTGAGTCGCTGGTTTTGCAATGGTAATCAATATCAATACCACCCCGCTCGCCAACCACTAATCCACAGTCACGGGCTAGCTGATCATAGGGGCGAATACCCGCACTAAAGACAATCATATCGGTGGCTAGAGAACCGCCATCGGCAAATTTCATCAGCAGCCGTGCATCGCCATCATCGCTGGCTTCAATCACCTCGGTCGCTTTACTGGTATGAACTTTTACACCCAGAGCCTCGATCTTGCGGCGCAACATACCACTGCCGCCCGCATCTAACTGCACACCCATAAGCCCCCGAGCAAATTCAACCACATGGGTTTCAAGACCAAGATTCTGAACCGCATTGGCAGCCTCTAGCCCCAGCAAACCACCACCCACAACGACGCCGACTTTTGCGCCATCTGCCTGCGCCTTGATATTACCCAGATCATCAATAGTACGGTAAACCACACAGGGATCCTGATCATTGCCGGGTACCGGTGGCACAAAGGGATAGGAGCCAGTAGCCAGCACTAATTTATCGTAGGCAAAGCTGCGGCCAGTTTCGGTAATTACAGTTTTATTGTCTCGATTGATCTGCACAACCGGGTCACCAAAGTGCGCATCAACACCAATCTCGACATAATGCTCTCTGGTGGTGAGGGCCAACTCTTCCGGCGTGCAACCAGCAAAATATTCAGATAGATGAACTCGGTCATAGGCCGGGCGGGTTTCGCCGCCAATAACGGTAATTTTTGCTTGAACAGATGAGGCTACTAGCTGTTCAACATAATGGTGGCCGACCATGCCGTTTCCGACTACAACAACGTTTAACATGTTTGGTTTTCCTTCAATAACTCTTTATAGGACTTGGGCTTTTTGAGAAGTTCGTTTTGGCAGATAATCTTCTGCATAACGCACATCGCCTGCTGAGAAAAATAGGGCTTAAAATAATTGGATAGTTAATATAAATGGATTGGGCAGCCAGATAACGCAACCACCCAATCTCAGTATTAACCTAATGATAAGGTCAGAAAATTAATATTTTGCACTAATGGTAAACCACAGCTTGTCGGTGTCTGAAGCATGGGTATCCGCATCATAGGATGCGTACTTAAGCTGCACAGATAGACCCTTTTTGATTGGGTAGGTGGCAACCACATCCAGCTCAGAACCTAAATCAGCACTACCAAAATCTGCGCTGTAGTCATGGTAGACAACAGCAACATTGGCAGGCCCCAACTTACCAGACAGCTTTAGGTAAATGTCTTCAACACCATTGGCAGGGGTACCGAGAAACTTATCTGCCCAGCCTTGAAACTTATGCAATGTGGCCAGTGGTGTTTTAAATTCTGCTGTTCCCTCATCACTGCCCAGCACCTCATAACCCAGAGCCACGGAGACAGGTTTTAGCGGCAAGCTTAGCTGCGCCATCATATAGTCGGCATCGTAGGATGTTGGATTATCGGCATAGTCAGACTGGGTAGCATAGGCGGCACTAAGAGCGAAGCCGTCAAACTTGCCGCTGTATTCAACACCATAGGTGCTGGAAGAATTAGCCGCTGCATTGCCAAAATCAAGCATATAGGCATAGCCTTTTAATGTCTGACCCTCGGCTGGCGACATAGCAGCTAGAAGAATATGGCTATCTGATTCCCAGCGCTTAGCCTGAACTGCGCTATCTTTGGGACCAAAGATACGATTGACATTCCAGATATAGCTGTAGTCTACAGAGATAGGGCCCAGTGCCTTAGAGGAAAACGTTAAGGCGTCATATGTCTGTTCGTTCTGACGGAAACCCACACCACCCACAAAGCGTTGACCACCGTGAAGGATTCGCTGGCGTCCCAATGATGCGCTGTAGTCGGCGCTCTTGTAGGTTAAGTATGCCTGGTTAAAATCTGTGCCATCTGGATCAGCCACAATCGGGTAGCCAACATTGCCATTAGTTGGGGTGCGGTAATTTTCATCGCCGATCACCGTGACATTATCTACTTCCATCAACGCAGTGTAGCCTTCATATGAAGCAGACTTATAGGTGAGTCTGGATTTTAAAGTTGAGGCATTGGCATCCTCGGCAACGCCGTCTTGATCGACTAATTCATAGCGATAGCGAAATGACAGTGACGTGTCGCCTTCGCTTAGCATCTCTGCAAGAGAGCTGGCAGCCTCAGCATGGCCAAACATAAATGGTTGAATGCCCAGAATGGCAATTGCTGTAGAGGAGGCTAGTCTTAACTTTTTCATATGGGTTCCTATCAATGTAATTACTCAAAAAAAACCTGCGCGCAGAGACGGCAATGCGCAGGCGGCGTTGCCTGAAAATTTAAAGCTGTCATGAGCCCTAGTGGCTCTTGATACAGACAAGTAATACAAGAAGTATGCCAAGCACGAAAAATCAGCGGTTTAAGGATTGAACCGCTATTTTTCAGGGAAAATGTTTATTGAACAGAAAAAAACGCACCAGAATCTGGCGCAAGAACCGAACTATGCTCCGTTTTACAGCACAGTTAGCGGCCTAAAGATATTTTAGATAATAATCGGTAACGCGCTTTTCAATATAGTCTGGGTCCGATTGCCAGGCTCTTGCATGGGTCTGACAGGGCGATCGCCAAAATTCTTTGGGCTCATTGGCCGCTGCATAATTGCGTTCACCATGAGAAAAACCAATAAGCTTGTCTGCAGTGCAATGGATAATAAATACCGGCCTGGGGGCAATATCCCCCAGCATGTCTTCCGGATTTAATTGATCCATATCTATGTCAGTGCGCCACTCCAACATCCACGTGATCAAAGGTAATAGAGAAAAGCTTGGCAATCCAAGATATTGCGCAATAATCTCTGCATAGAGGTCAGTTAAGTTCGACCAGCCTGCCTCAAAAACCCCTGCTGCTATGCGTGGATCTCTATTCATCGCCATAATTGAGGTTGCTGCGCCCATAGATACCCCAAAGACCCCGACACTGTGCATCTGCTTTTGCTGGTATAAATAATCCACCGCTGCCTTTACATCATGCTTCTAAAAATAACCCATGGATGAAAAAGAAGGGATATTTTTACCACTATTTCTTAGATCCAAAGCCAGTATATTAAAGCCCGCCTCATGAACAGCCTTAAACCAGCGCATGCCCTCATGCCGGTCAGCCCCATGGCCATGAACAAAAATAACCGCTTTGGCTGATTGCTCGGCGGGTATATACCAACTACTCAGGTCATATCCATCATCTGACTGAAAGGATATATCTTCAAACCTTAGACCTAGCTGGGAAGGATCACCGCAATAGGTAAAGTGTTCTTCACTGCAGGTGTAGGAGGGATGCATAATATTGGACGACATAGTCCAAGCCATAATAATCAAGCCTACGCCCAGTAGGCTGATGAGACTGGCAATGCCGATAACGATTTTGTTTTTGCGGTTTTTCAATTTATATCGCTCTGGGAAATCGATTTTCACTCTACCTAGAATCACTCAGCAGTCAATAAAGCTCTCTAAAACCTATCTCCATTATTTAGCACCAAAATAAATAGTAATTAGGTTATTCTGTTGCTTTTATAACAATAATATCAGAGATTGGAATACAACAATGGATCAACTTAGAGCATTACGTTACTTCAGCAAAGTGGTCGAGACCGGTAGCTTTACAAAGGCGGCGAAGAAATTCTCGGTACCCGCCTCATCACTGTCCCGACGCATTGCAGATCTTGAAAAGAGTCTTGGGGCGAACCTGCTAAAACGCACCACCCGCGTGGTTCAAGTAACTGAGATTGGGCAACTCTATTATAAACAGGTGCAGGATGTATTGGCGCAGTTGGAGCACAGTGACGAGTCTGTAAGACGCTATCAGGCTAAGCCCACAGGCTTTCTGCGAATAAGCACCATGGTAACCTTTGGTGAGCAAATCTTAATACCGCTTCTCGATGAATTTAAAACTCTTTACCCAGAGATTATTTTAGATGTGAGTTTCAGTGATGAGTTATCTACCCTGTCCCGGGACGAAGTGGATATCGCCATCCGGGGCGGCTATGCGCCTAACGAAAGAGTCCAGGCCGTGCGCCTGATGGACAATGAATTTATCCCAGTGGCCTCGCCAGACTACTTAGCATTGAATGGAACACCTAAAAATGCGACCGATTTACGGCAGCACCAAGGGCTATTTTTCCGTACCCCCAACGGCCCGTCCCCCTGGCTGTGCGAACAGGATGGGCAGTGGCTAGATGTATCGGGTAAGGTCTTAACCATCTCTAACAATGGCACCTGGCTTCGCAAGGAGGCTGTCTTGGCGCGTGGGATATGTATGGCACCCAGATGGTCGGTTCAGCGTTATTTAGATAGCGGGGACATAAAGGAGCTAATGATTAAGCCAAAGGTGAGAGTGAACCAAAATAAAGATTTGGCGATATACCTGCTGTATCAGAAGCAGCAGTATCTGGTGCCAAAGGTTAAGGTCGCGGTGGATTTTTTGGTCAGCCGTATTAAATCGTCCTAGTATCAAACTGCCGCGCTAGCTTTAACAATAGTGGATATAGCCGAGTTAATGACTATACCCACTAAGTATGGGACCTGAGTTACTTAACGCGTGGAACTATTAGTACCTTACCGTTTCTGCCGCCTTGCGCCGCACGTGTAACAGCCTCCTTGATCTCACCCACGGCGAAGCGTGAGTCAACATCGGCTTTCAAAACGCCAGTAGCTATTAGAGGAATGATTTTTCCAAATGCTGCCTGCTTTTCTTCCAATGTTGCACTGTCATACCATTTGGCAAGCCAAAAACCACGGCTGCGGATATCTTTAAAAATGGTCATTCCCGTGTTTATGGTCGCAGGTTTTCCTGAAAGCATTCCATAGGCCACTATGGTTCCACCGTAACCAAGACTATTGGTCAGTCTGGTGTAGGTGTCACCCCCCACAGGGTCGAGGGCCAAGGCAACAGGCTCATTGCCGGTGGCACGGGCAATCTGCGCAGCCAGATCTGGCCCATCAATCAACACAACATCTGCGCCCTTAGCGAGCAGCTCTTCGGCGAGCCCCTCACGGCGAACCACATTAACCGTCTTTATACCGCGTTGCTTGGCGAGCTGAATGACGTAACCGCCAACAGCAGAGTTGGCAGCGCTTTGAACAATCCACTGGCCCTCATTAAGTTCAACAAAAGAGGTCAACATTAACAGTGCCGTGACCGGATTGACCACTGACATACCCAGCTGTTCAATGACCTCTGGCCCAAGCGCGCCCATATTAGGTATAGGAAGAAACCCAGCTGCTGGGGCCACCACCTCATCTCTCCAAGTGCCTCCGCCTAAAATAAGCACTAACTGACCAACCTTTAGATAGCTAGCCTCGGGCGTCACCTCGGTAACACGGCCAACGCCCTCACTACCTGCCTTGGCAGGCAAAACTGCATCCACGCCGTATTGACCTGCGATCTGTAACAGATCTGAAGGGTTAATCGGCGCCGCTAAAACTCTTACTCTCGCCTCACCACTTTTAAGAACCTGAGGAGTCGCTTCCTTAACATAGATTACGTCAGCCGGGTTGCCAATCTGATTAAACTCGGTGTATTTCAGCATCGCCTGGCCAGCAGTGCTATGGTCGCCATGGCCATCTGCTTGAGATAAGACCGCAGAGCCCAAACAAACCGCCAATGTCATGATTATTGAAAAATATTTCATAGTCTTAGTCCGTTTTCTGTTATTAATTTTTAAGTTTTACAGCCTTTAAATTATTCTGTGTATCACCACTCTCTCGTTAGCCAGTCAAATACCTAAGCTTCGCCTCGCTCAAACCATCGCCCAAGGTAGATTCCCACAATGGACCAAAGTGCCGCTATACCTGCCCCAACCGCCGCAACTGCGGCTAGACCCAGACCTAACCCTTGAGTCAGGCCGGTAAAAAACCAAGCCATAAGCATATCGCCGCCACGGTAGGCGACGATGTCGATAACAGGCTTCGCTTTGAAGCGAGCCTCTCTATCGACCCTTGTAAACAGTACCTCACGAGCCGGTCTAGTCACTGCGTAGTTACCGGCGCGCCTAATAACCTGTAGGGCCACCACGGCACCCAGGAATGGGGAAATAGCCACAATAATAAGACCAGCACAAATCAGCACAGGGATCAGCGCAATAGTCACCGGCATACCAAATTTGCCGACAATACGGCCAGTAGCAAACAGCCCCACTGCGATTGAAAGTACGTTAACGGCCAGATCCATTTGCGCCCATACCGCTGTTCTCTCAGCACGGCTGAGATCACTGAGCAAATTCTTCAACTCAAAGTAGACGAACGAACTGATGCCTGTATACAAGAAGATAAACAGGCCAATGGCCAACAGATAGGGGTTGGAGAAAAACAGCTTAAATCCCGCAAACGGGTTACCGCCAATTTTTATCTGAGGCGTTTGCGCAGCCAAACTCTCGTTGTGCAAGTCCGATGACTTAAGGGACTGCAAATAGAAAATAATGGGAATAGGCACCAGCAGCATGGCACTGGCCAGTAACATCAGGTTATCTGTACCTAGGGACGCTGAGAAAAATGACGGTATAGATGGCCCAATAAGCCCTCCCACGCTAGCCCCGGCAGCGATGATGCCAAATAGCCGGCCAGCCTGCTCCTTGCTGAACAGGTCTGACATAAAACTCCAAAACACCGAGATATGGAAAAGGCTAAATACACTCACCCACACATAAAACGATTTATCCACTAAGGTCCGATCAGCCATGGTCGAGGCCAGGGCATAGAAAGATAAGAACGTCAGCGCAAAGATACCGTAAATTGATGGGACCAGAAGCCGCAACCGGAAACGGGAGACAAGCACACCATAAAGAGCAACAACCGCGGTGCTGATAAAAAAGTTAAGCGTCCATAGCCAACTAACCTCGGCATCAGACCAGTCACTAGCCATCGCATCTCGCACAGGGCGCAAGATGTAATAAGCAGACATAAGAACAATAACAAAAAGAAATGAGCCGACTACGGCTTTTATTTCATGCCCTTCAACGTTTGAGACGACCCTCAGGAGCTTGTAAATGGGGTTATTGCTACTCTTTTGCATTTTTTCTACTAGGCTCAAACTAGCCATGCTCCATAATTGCTTTAGGCTGCCAATTGATGACAGCCGCTAACAGCTTTCTAAAGGATCTAAAGAGACAGGATTAGACCGCGTTTATTTAGCTGTGTATATGGAGGTTTTAGCATTACTTCATTGTCTTTAAGACAATAATTAAGATTTATGTAAAGAGCGATTAGCAACTAGGTCTTTAGTGAACCCTATACTGAATAGGCGAAGACCAGGCACGTTCCTGAATAGTGGTCGACAAATCAGACCTTGGCGCAACACCTTCACGAATGGCATCCCAGGTCGACCATCGACAGGTTGGGTTTTCAAGTACACGGGCATAATAAAATGCGCGTTGGTCGGCCTTAAAATTCGGATCGTGCCACAGGGTTGATAACTGTGTCGCACCGACTTCGGGACTAATCCTGCAATCAGAGATATCGACTCGGGCACCATTATCCGGGCAACGGTTAGTTTCAGCGTTGACTTCTGCGCCATTGGCGCAGGCGATATCAATAATATCCTCATGGGTAGTGCCATCTGCATCGACCCAGCCTTTGATCATTTGCAGGCGTTGCAAGGGTGCACTGTCTGGATCTGCTGAAGCCATCACCAAAAATCCGAGCGACCCCATATCGTTGAGAGCCGCATCTTGCGCCAATAGAGTGCCTCCCATAGTCACGCCTTTGCCATAGGCCTGCTCGACACCATCGGGCGCCGTGAGCATAGCCTGATCAAAATCGTACCCGGCAAATAAGCGAATTCTTAATCGAGGCCCAGATGTTGCAAACACTTCTTTACGACGAAAGGCGCTGTATATTGAGTCTCTGGTGTTTTCTTCCGCCCATACCGCCGCTAAACCAGAGGCGCCATAGGTAGGGGTAGCACCGCCAGCATAGACATTGCCATCAACCTTGACGTACAGGCTTTTACCGAGTGGCGTGGGGAAAACCGCAGATAATAATTTATTACTGTAATAAGCAAATTGGCCATTGATTCCTGTTATCGGGGTAGAGCCTCTCTGCTCAGGATAGCTCGACAATATGCCAAGCTTAGAAACGAACGCCGCCTCATCATTCTGACTGGCCGCTGAATGGGTATCACTAGAACCAATAAAGCCAAACTGGTAAGGGTTGCCAATATCTTGCTTCTCAAGTGTCAGACCTTTTAACATTGCTTGACGTACGTAGGAACCATCGACTTTGCTGAGGGCACCTGTTGCAACTCGGTAAGGCGCAATTTCAAAACCCGCCCATTCATCACGTGTTGATATAATAGGATGTGTTTCAGAGGTTCCTTTTATTTGGGTTATCTCTACGATTGGCTCATTTCTAAGACGTTTCTGCACGTAAGCCTCATTAAAGGGATTGTCGTTCCAGTCGGTACTTTTAAACATCTCGCCATTAGAGCCATTTGAGTTATGGGGTATAGCCAAGCTTTCGACGCCCTTACTCCTAAGCTCATCCATCCAGCTCCAGAGATCCTCCGGATTAGCCGAGTGGGCGCGAGAAAATGGCTCACGGGGCAGATTCTCTGTTCCCTCGAAGATAACGTTGCGGTGTAAATTGCCCATATCAGCACTGGACGTCGTATATTCATAGGCAGCGAAGGTAGTGAAGCGTCCGGGATCGTTAAATTGGTCCGCAGCATCCACGGTATCTTCCCAAGCACTTCTCACTACCCCAAGAACCTCTTGACGGCTTAAACTTCCATCGCTAATACCTTTGATGGCATTGGGAATAAAACTTGAAAATGTCAGTAATCGCTTGGTCCTGCTGATTAAATCTGTGCCAAATTTTTCTGGCGCATTTAAGTCATGATAGGGCTCTGCGAATGGGTTTTTAGAGAAATTATTAGAGGTATCTGCCGCTGCTTTGACCAAACCTAGGAACACTGCATGGTCAGTAACGGCATAAAAATCCATTGGCTTAGTGAGCTGCATATTAAAGCCCGCAGGGTTTTTTATAGCCTCCCCCTTGGCAAAACGATAGGCATCATAGGGTGTCGCTAGGGTTCCAAACGCATAGCCATCGAAAGAGTACGCGGTATGTACATGTAAATCGCCGTAATAGGCATTCCGCTCCTGAATCCCTGTCTCTGGAATCGCTCTCGGCGCAGATATCGCTTTACGGTCTAATAATTCGGTCTCAGTGTCGAAAAGAGCATTATCTCCGCCCAGAGCGCCAGCGTTAGAGGTGGCTAAGATTTCGTCTATTTCAAGGGTCTGTTGAATGACGGCCTTATCTAAATGAACATCAGCGGCGGTACTGAATGACTCACTGGATGGCTCCATCGTTGTATCAGAGCAGGAGACGAGACCTGCGCCTAACATGAATCCCCACACACATTTTTTAAAATTATAGTGCTTGGAATCGTTATTCATATTGTCACTCTTAGAGTTATGGCATAGTCAGCGCTATATCCTGCAAGAGTTCCAGTTCTATGTCAAAAAGTGGTTTACGCCTGCCTTGTCGCTCGCTTACTAAGAGATAGTTATACAACCAGACCATTAGCAACCCTCCCAACCAGAGCGATCAGTAGGGCAACAATGATGACTAACTTTTTGATAACTGAATTACTTAACTCTAACTGTTAAACAACATATTTTATGGCTGTAGCTACAATAATTTGATGCCGTACAGAATCAGATAGCAGCTCCGTAAGATCATCCGCCATCATGCAACAGCAACCGCCGGTTGCAGCTTTTCTTGCCATGACTTTAACAGGGAACTGTTATCTATTTCCCAGGGATGAAAATCTTGCTGGAAAAAAGCTTTATAGGCAGGGATATGAGCTCTAATAAAACCGTCTTTTGAAAACAGGAATTTAGAGAAACTTTTAAAGGTTTTCCACTTCCAAAGTTGCTTATCATG
>Ga0233432_10003837_pt1 | contig 13476 bp, 30 predicted proteins | sample SI_122_August201_6_FD_179870 | JGI IMG/M metagenome (GOLD analysis project Ga0233432, IMG submission 179870) | Seawater microbial communities from Saanich Inlet, British Columbia, Canada - SI_122_August2016_10_MG | ecosystem: Environmental > Aquatic > Marine > Inlet | place: Canada: British...
CCTCTGTCCTCAAAAAAACGCTTGTATATAAAATGCTCTTTAGTTGTTGGGTTTAGTATTAGTATAACTCTGTTCTGTAAGCCTTTTTCTCTTACCGACAAATCTATGGTGTCAAACTTCTGCTCGTCTGTTAGTTCTTCAGCTTCATCTACTACCCAAGTAGTAATACCTTGTAAGGATTTAAGGTTTGCTGTTTGGTCACCGCTTGAAGTCTTTATACCTCTAAATATTATTTTGCTACCAGTCTTTTTGTTTAGTATCTCGTCTTTAGTTATGTGAAAGTGTTCTATTGAGCCAAACTGTTCAAGCTTGTCTATAAACTCTGGTATGATAGATATATATGCAGATGTTAATGTATAGCGTGTAAATAGTATTGTATGCCCTTGTTCGTAGGTAAGCATAACCAAAAGGGCGTTTACTGAAAATGACTTCCCAGAACCACGCCCACCACTTACAATGTAGTACCTACTGTCGCTTTGTACAATAGGCATATATTTCTTTTTTACCTTAATCAACGAATTTTAATAAATCTCTAAAATTAATGTTTAAGCCCTCTGAAGAGTTAATATCTACGCTATCTTTAGGTTTACCATACCTATACCCTAAATACAGTTGTAAAGCCCTCATATCGCCTTTTGTTACTAACTCCCCTAACTTACCTAATGCTTCGTCTTTGTCTATTATAGCATCTAACCGCTCTATTAGTTTCTGCTCTTGTGCTTTTGGTTTTCTACCAGCGCCTTGTCTTGCGCCACCATTATTTTTTCTTTTATCCATAATTGAAATAGATTGTTTATTCAATAATATATAAACAGAATTACTTTTTTTTACATCAGTATTTCTTCTATCTGTTCTATTTGCTTTTCAGTAGCCTTTGGTATCTGTTCCATAACGTATAATCTATTGTCGCCTATTAGGGCTTTGTACATTAGTTCTAATTCTGTGTTATACCTTTTGTGTTGCTCGTAGGTGTTTAAGCTATGTATTATTGAAGCGTGTGTTGTTTTGTAATTGTTCTTTTGGTATTCTCTTACTATTTCCATAAGTCGCATCTTGCTAATCTTATATAGGTAGTAGTTTGCTACGCTTCGCATTTCTATTACATCTCTACGTCTTGTTTGTTCAAAAATATCTATGTTTGTTGTTTCTTTGATAGTATCTCTTACTATTTGTAATCTCATATCTAATCTATTTTAGTAAATTCTGCTGTTTGGGTTTCGTTTATTTCTTCTTTGTTGTTAAAGTATTGGTCTACTAATGCGTCTATCATTACTAACTCGTCTATGGTGGCTGTTTTTATTTTGTGTATCAGTCCATCTATTTTGTTTAGTACGTTTATGCACATCTCTGGGTTGTTGTGGTATACTGTATTAAACCCCTCTTGGTAGACTTGTTCTAATATTTGGCTTGTCTTACCTACTTGATACTTTACGTTTTGTTTAAACGCTTTGCTGCCTTTTAGCTCATCGTTAGCCTCTAATAGTAATTGACTTATTAGCACACACTTTAAATAGTTAAGGTGCTTGTCGCTTATTACTTGTTCTTCTCTATCCATTTCTCTTGTTCGTTTCTTATGTATTCTATCTCTCGCTTTAGGTAGTCTGCTGCTTTCTCAAGGTCTTTTAGTTCGTTGTCTTTCTTTCCAGCTCTGCAAACGTACTTAATTATATTGCCTCTATTGAAGTTGAGGTTGTAGTCTTTTATAAAGTCTATCACATCGTAGCCTTTTCCGTTTTCGTAGTGTAAGTATGTTGCCCTCATATTATAGCGTTATCTAATTGTTGTATAAGGTGTCGTATCTCACTACGTTCAAACTTGCCACTAATCTGTGCGTTGTAAGTCTTAAACGATAAGCTATACATATCCTTTTCTGTATCTCCTTTTTTTTCTTTCTTTCCTAAATACTCAATCTTTAAATCTAATTTCATAGTTGTTTTATTTTAGTTAATTCTTTTTGGTATGCTTGTGCAGCTTCTTTTTCTTTTATATAAAAACCTAAATGTTTTATTTTTCCGTTAATTCTAATATTAGAAGTCCATTTATTTGCTGTTTTACTCCAAGAAACTCCAGTATATTTTGAAGTTCCTTTTTTGTCTTTTGAAACATTTTCTCTTTGTGTTATTAATTGTAAATTGTAAAGTTTATTATTTAAACGGTCATTGTTTATATGGTCTACTACTATTTTCATTCCACAAGGTTTATGCTTTAAAAATGCAACAGCTACCAATACGTGGACACTATATGTTTTTCTATTGATGTTCCATAAACCCACTAATGGTCTGCGATTTGCATCAATACTGCAAGATAATTTTTTAATATTACCAGTTTTTTTATAATTTAAACTTCTTACATTACCTAAATTACTAACTTGGTACAATCCCTCATAGTTTGGTATATCTTTCCAAACCTCAACACCTATTCTACTTAATAAACTTGCTATCATAACTCTCCAGTTAAACAATAGTTATCTAAATCTGCACCCTCTATAAAGAATTGATTATATAGGTGTAGTGCTTTTTCTACTTTTTCCTCGCCTTGAAAGTAAAACTCTTCCGAGCAGTTAAATATACCAATATCTAAACTACCCTTGTCTAATGCCAAGAAATAAAACTCTTTGTATGTCTTACCAAATAGATTGCAGTATAAGTAGCATTGTACATCATATCCGTACTTTTTAGCTGACCAAGCAAAGTCTTTTATGTTTGTAGTCGTTTTAAGGTCTACTATCCTATTAGTGGCTAATACATCTGCCTTGCCTCTAAAGGGCATATCTAATACGTTGTCAATAGCTGGTATTTCAAACTCTGCTTTGGTTATTAGTTCCTTTGCGTGTTCGTTTCTGTAAAACGCATCTACAAGCCTCTCTGCTTCACTTCTTTCCTTTGCAGTATACACAGACCCAAACTCCTCTTTAGCCTCTCTAAACTTCTTTGTGTTTCTACTTTGTACCTCTACAAACTTTTGTGCCTCAAATTTTTCTGGCTCAAGGATTGCCCAGTGAAACAAAGCACCAGCTCTCAATGCCGCGCTTTCGCCACTACCATACTTCAAACTAAAGTTATATGTCTTTGGGCTTGATAGAAGCTGTTTAAGGCTACTACTACTTAAAGCAAGGGTATTTAGTTCCCCATAGTAAAAGGTGTCATCTTCCATACGTTTAAGCAGTTCTGCTCTGTCGTAGTGCTTACCATCTAATAGTTTTATCTTATCCATATTATTCAAGGTCATAGTTTTTACAATCTTCGGAGCAGTATGTTTCTCCGTTTGTTTCTGTGTCGCAAGTTCTACAATTGCTTACTGCATCTGGTTCGTCTATATAGTGCATTTGATATTTGTTTAAGTCGTCTTTTAATTGTGTTATTTCTTCTTGTTGTTTTTGTATCAGTTCGTTCTTCTGTTGTCTAATTAGCTGTACTCTTTTATGTAGTACCTCAACCTCTGTACGCAATCCATTTACAAACGTACCTATTTCATTCATAGCTTTGATACAGTTGCGTAAGTCTTTATTTAATGGCTTGGCATCTTTCCACTCCATTATCTTATCGGCTAAAAAATTAAACCACAGATTATATGCTTGCTTTTGTAGTAAGTCCATTATTGTGCTGCGCCATATATAAACCCTAATACAAACGTAAGTGAAGCAAATAATAATATAGCTAATCTAATTATATAAGCTCTTGTGTTTTGTCTGTTTTGTTCTTGTTGTTCTAACTCTTTTTGGGTTAGTACCTCAATTCTGTTTTTGCGTGTTTGGATATGTAATCCAGTCTTTGTCTTTTTCATTGTTATTGTATGTTATAAATTATACTTCTTATATATAGTTCTCTATCCTCTAAACGTTTCTTCATACGTTCAGTAACCCCTTCCATTTTATTAAGGTGGTGTAGCGTGGCTTCTATTTGTTGAAGTTCTTTTTTTAAGTCTTGTAGTTGTGTCATAATATAAGGGGGTTTTTACACCCCCTTGTTTTTTGTTTTATTATAATGTTTAGTATAAGTTAAAATTATGTACAATAGCGTAATAGGTATCTGACTGAAATTTTGTGTTGTCTATTAATTTTTTTAGCGTTTTTTTGATTTCATCTTTATCAGCTACGCTGTATGTTTTAGACATTAAGCTTATTAGTAAGTTTACTTCTGTTTCGTTTAGTTCTTTTTTTGTTAATTCAGTTGTCATAATGTTTTGTTTTTGTTATTGTTTGATACAAATATACAACATAATAAACGTTATAAACAAATTATTAACTAACTTTTTTACGAAAACTTTACGAAAACTTTTATCCTACTTCTTAAAACTGTTTAAATTAATTATTGATGCTTGTGCTTCGTCAAGCAAGTAACAAGGCTTTAATAGTTTCTTTTTAGTCCATAGCGTTGTGTCTGGGCAGTACATATCTTTCTTCTTTAAGTCTGTTAGGTTGTTTAGCCAATACATATAATTACCTTTAGGGTCATTCACAAAGTATAGGGCTATCTTACCAGTTTCTAATAACTTGTTGTACTTGTACACCTCTAACATTTTTTCTTTGTAGTATTTGTTTCTAAACTTCATTTCAATTACTACCTCTGTTCCTTTAGGGCTTGTGCCTATTGCATCGTAATGCTCAAAGCCATCGCCAGTATGTGTTAAGTTCCATCCATCTAAATTTAAAAGCATTATTACAGCTTGTTCCCACTTGTGTACATTTTTTATCATTTATTGTATAGTCTGTCAATATCGGCTATCCATCGTTTTAGTTCTTTGGGTCTGCAACTGCAAGGCTCATAATAAGCGTGATTAAAATACTTTGCGTGAAGCTTACATAATAGCTTGTATTGTGGTTGTGTTAGTTTGCTTGTAACCTCTGTCTTGAATTGTTCCCATTGTTTTCTGTGTTCTATTTCCATAAGTCTAAATCTATATCGTTCCACTCATCTCTGCGTTTATCGCATCCGCAATCTTCTCCCCATATCTTTTTTACTATCCAACGTATGCCAGTATAGTAAGTAATGTAATATACTAAATCTCCTAATTTCATAGCTGTTCTTTTATGTGTTTCTTTGCGTTCGTGTATGTGTTGTAAAGTGAGTAATAACTTATACCAGTTTCTCTGCTTAAGGCTGCTACGCTTTTACCACTTGCGCATATTTCAAATACTTTTCTATCGTACCAGTATAGGTCATCTAATATGCCATCTATTTGGTCTTTGCGTTTAGCATATTCTACTTCGTCTATCCCTAAATCTTCTGCTTGTTTTAGTTCGTCTATTTCTTCTATGTATTCTTTTATTTGCCTTGCTTCCTTTTTGTGGGTGTTTAAGTATATGCCTCTTAACACTTTCCAACAGTAGTATATATTAACATCGTTATTATGCCATAGGTCTAACCCTTTATCTACATCTTGTATCAGTTGTATGTACATTTCTTGTACAATGTCCTCTGCGGTGCTTTTGTTACAGCCAAAGGCATACACTACCCTTAACCAATCTTGGTGTCTTAAATAGGCTATTTCAACAAGGCTTTTTTTCATTCTATTTTAAATTTAAGTCTAATTCAGATAATGTTGTACTATAACTGTCTGCTCTAAATGTCCACTTACTGCTTCCGTTTGGGTCTACATCTCCTTTTTTTCTAAATATTGCAGTCTTGTAAAATCTATCTTTTGCAATAAAACCATAGATATATGCTTTTTTATAATCATCAGCCATACCAACAAAGCAATAGTAATCACAATTTTGTTTAGTATTAAAATCAAAAAGACTTGCTGTCCATTTCATTGTTGGTGTTAGCCTTGCGTTAAATCTTTTAGTTTTTACGTCTATCTTTTTATTGTTAATTACTAAATCGTAGTCATAAGTATTTTCTTGTTTACCATTATAATACTGTCTTACTAACACCTCTCCTAAAGCACCACATTTATTGCCTTGTCCTTTTGTATAGCTGTTGTTTAATATACCAAAGTCATATAGCTTTTTAGCCTCTGCAATGCTTTCTTTTGTTATTTGCAACTCTATCATAAGTATAATTTATAATCCACAATATCCGCTGTCGCATTCATTAAAGTCATCGTCAAATAATTCTGTTTGTGTTTGCCATTTTATAATGTCTTTAAAAGATAAATTTTTATCTTTATACCAAACATCTTTTTTATGTTTTACTCTTTCTTTTGATGCGAACCAATTAATTTTATTGGGGTGTTTTTCATACATCTTTTTGATTAACATAGGTGTTTTATGAAAACAACCTACACAATTATTCATATAGGCAAATCTAACATTTTTACCTTTCCAATATTCTTCTATATTATCTTTATATATGTTATCTTCAATTAAAGGAAATGTAGGTTTTTGCCATTCAATATCTGCCCATTTATTTAGTGTCCCTCTTTTTCCTACTATTGCTTTCATTTCTAAAAAACCATTACTATTAACTTTACCTAAAGTTCTTTTTGCTCGTCTTGTTTCATTTGCTCTAAATCCCAATCTAAACTCGCAAGGTATATTAACGTTATTTCTCCACCATTCAAACATTGGTTTCATTTTCATTTCAGTTGTACAGTATCTTCGCATTGGGTCTGGAAGTGTACCGCCACCCTTATCAATAACTTCGTCAAAAGTTTTACCAGTAACCCAATCAATCTTTTGACCTATATACTGCTCTAAATCCAACATAGTGTATATTATAGTGTCATCCTCTAATGTGCCTATAAACTCTGTTCCTAACCTATCACTAACTTGTTGTCTTATTTTATTATCTGGAAACATACATCTTTTATCGTCTGTTCTAACTAAAGAAAACACATTATAATCAGCTGGGTAATTAGCCGCTATGTAGCTTGATGTTTTACCACCGCTAACTGTATTTACTGTTTTCATAATAGTTTCTTTTTAGTTGTTACAAAATATTCTAATGGGTCATATATTTCGCCCACTACAAACGGCAGCCCAAACTCGTTAATACTAAAGCTAAAAGTTTCAAAAGGAAAACCCCTTGAACGTCTACACATTACTGTAACCCAATCCTTGTTAGTTGTATTTAATTCTAATTCTATAACAGTTTCCGCCTTTTTTTCAAGGAAGCTACCTAAATGTCCAGTTCCCAGTTTTTGACTACCATAGTTCTGATGCATAACAACCATTATGTGTGTATTATAGCGTGTTGATAGTTGCATAAGTTTAGCTACCATTTCATTACAAGATTTAAGGTCGTTTACATCTGCGACTAAATCTGCTGCGCCATCTATAAAAACTACACCAGTTTCTTTTCCGTTTTCTTTATTTTGTTCTAATGACCATTCTATAAACTCTAATCTTTGTGTATAGCTTAATGTTCTTAAGGCATAGGTTTGATAGCATCCTACATCTTTTATATTAGCCATTTGTTTCGAACGTTTAAAACATCGTGCTGCGTGGAAATGCCCTTGCTCTGTATCATAGTGAATTAAACATTTGCCCTCTCTGTGTCCTTTTAATTTACCACCAAAGTTATTACCACCACTTAAATATACTGATGCAAGTAGTGATACAAAAAATGATTTTTTGCTTTTAGGCGGTGCTGTGATATAGCTTATGTTTCCGTATGTGGCTAAACCAATAGGGTATGTTAATTGTCCACCCTTTGTTTGTATTGTCTTTTCTCCTAAACTCAAAGCGGTTGGTGGGTACTCAATATCCATAGTAGTGTCTATTGTACACTCCTCTTTTATTAGTTCCATCAACATTTGTTGTGTAGTTTGTTCTTCTGTCATTTCTTTTGTTATTGTTATTGTTTTGCTTAAAGGTATAAAAAAAGGGGGTAAAAACCCCCCTTGATTATAAAAAAAATTAAAATGGTAGGTCAGCTTCTTCTTTTGGGTGTTCTTGTACAGCTTCTTGTACTTCCTTTTCAGCGTTCACAATAGTACCGTTGTTCCATACAACTTTACCATTACCAAGATAAGTTTTCTTTTTCTTGGCTTCTCTTTCCTCTTGTGTCTGACTAACATAGATACCAGTATTATTTCCGTATCGTGTTTCGTCATTTACTGACATTGTAAGGTTTATGTAAACCTTTCCGTTAGGGTGTTGTTTAAATTTCTCTTGTGGTAACGATTTAACGTCTAAACTAAAATTAATTAATGCACTCATATTTATTTATTTATAGGGTTTTATATTCTGTTTTTTGTTTTTTAAAACTTTCGCTTTCATCTTCGCCAAATACACCGAGTTCATAAAAGCCAGTTAGTTTTAGTACTGCTCTACTCATTGCTCGTTTCTCTGCCATCTCGGCAACGTACCAGCTATTGGTGTTGCCATCCTTGTAGCCTTCGCCTTTAAGCGCACTACCAAAGGTTTGTATGCTTTTACCATCTTTTTCTGCAAGTGCTTTAAATACTGCAAAATTAGGTTCACATTTAATTACTTCATAGTTTACACTCATTTGTTCAAGTGCTTGTATCTTGTCTATACCTTGTCTTGTAATGATTGTGTAATGCTGATGCTTAAAAAAGTCATCTTTAGTTAGGTTATACTTTTTGTACAACTCTGTTAGTTTTTCCTTGTTCATTGTTCTTTGTTTAAAATTTCTACTTCTATTATCGCTTCAAGGTATTGTACTCTACCTTCTAAAGCCTCTATCCTTGCATTTAGATAGTCTATTGTCGTTGGGGTTGCTGCTCTTTTCACGTCCTCGTAATGTGTCATTATTCTGTAAAATAATCAAAAGGGTTGTTTAAATAGCCACAAAAAATACGCAAGTCCATAACGCTGCCATACTTTAAATCGCTTACAAAAACTTTTTCTTCAAGTTCTTCATAAAGCTGTGCAACTAAATCTGGATACTCTAAATTAGCTACACTTAATTTGTCTTTGTACACTGGGTGTAATCTTTCTAATAGTGTCATTTGTTATTGTTTTTGTTATTGTTGGTGTAAATATACAAACAAATATTTTATATAAACAAATTATAAACAACTTTTTTTTAAATTATTTTTATTCTTATCTGTAAACCACAAAAAAACCACTTATAAAAAGTGGCTTAATTGACTGCTAAACAGTTGAAAACAATAACAAGACATTGGTTAGTCTATTCAAAGATACACATTATTAGCGTTATATAAGTAAGGTTTATTTCGAAGTTATTAACTAAAAGTTTTGTTTGTCTTTTAGTTCTTGTAGTTTAGCCTTGTATTGGTCAAATATTTCTTGCCATTCTGGGTCTGTAAGTTTTAGTACCCCTCTTGACTTTTGTAGTAGTTCTTGTGATAGTTCTTCCCCCAAAGCTATACTATACTCATACTGACGTCCATATTCAAATCTGTTACACTTTCTGCATTGAGCGTGTACGTTACGTTCATCGTACCTTGTAATTAAGTGTTGTCTACCAATGAAGTGTCCAGCATCTGTTTCTGTAAAGTGTACCTTTTTACCACAGCTTACACAATTACAATAACCAGTATTGTTATCCGCATCTCTACGTCTTATAAACTCGTGGAAAGGTTTATCTATCTTATTCTTCCAATACTTTAATGTCTTTTTTTTTGCCATTTGTTTTCACATTTGAATACACTACAGATATCTTATATTTATTATTAATGTTTTTTTATCTATTTATTTAGAAATATATTTATATCTATATATTTAGAAAACAGTTTTTTATAATAAATGGTACAAAGTTATATATTTATTTTTAGAAAAAAAAATTATTTTTTCCAATGCTTTGTAATCTTCTCTGCTGAACGCATACCGAAATACCCACCATAGACTAATAATAAAAGTGAAGAAAGTAAGTCTATCCAGTTAGGGTCTATTTTAAAGCCTTCTAATGAACTATCTAATATTATATATATAAATAGCGTAGCGGTTAAAAAAGCAAGTGTTAATGGTCTTATATTGCGTGTAAGGTAGCTGTCTGTTTGGTTGTCGCTTACCCATCGCTTTGTGGTTTCTTCCATTTCAATCATATCGTAACGCAGTTCTTCAAGTAGAAGTTCTTTATCTGGTTGCGATAGTTTATCGTCTTTACCTATTTTATCTGCAAGGTCTTTTAATTGTTCTATACCAGTAACACTACCAACAACCGACAATAGTTCTGGTGCTACCTCTTTACCTTGTTTTACGAGCCATCTTAAGGCATCGCCTACTCTTGTAGTTCCGTTCTTTTTTTTGTAATCACCCATTCCACCTTGCTTTAGTTTTTCTTATGTCGTAATGTACAAACGTATCGTACAACCCTAAACCGCCTTGAAGCATATGTCCCATATCTATTAAGTCCTCTATGAGAGCGTATACCTCTGCTGGTTTTAGGCTCTGTATAGTTATGTCCGCAGCTTTGCCTAATAAGTGTTGTGAAGTTTTAGAGCCGCCTACCTTTGCGTTATGCTCTGGACATCTATAAGCGCTATTGATAGTTATAGGTCTACCAGTATAATCTCTTAAAAACTGTAGTTGTGATGCAAGTTTAATAATGTTCTCATATACCTCTAAAGGCATATCACATCCACCCTTACATTCAAACTCTTGTATTTTAAAGTTCTTTGTCATTTGCACCGCTATCTTTCTTCTTCTGCGTTTCGTATATCTTCTGAAACGTATATACAATAGAAGCTAATAAAAGAATAATTTTCAAACTGTTCTCAACGTGCGTAAAGCTAACCCCTAAAGATATAGCATTAAAAAAGGCTAGTCTTATATCTCCTACTGTCATAGCATCAATCCTTTTAGAAAGTTATTCCATTTAGCAATTAACCAAAACTGTAACGCTTCTATTTTATCTGCTATGTATCTCAATCCTCTTACCATTACATTTTATTTTCTTGATAGTTAATCCCATAAAAACTATGTACACCATTACCATCAGTAACCGCTACTGCACTTGACTTCCACCCATAAGGATGACTTTCAAGGTCTTTCCAAGCTACGTCTAAATGGTACTTGTCGCTTAATACTGGTGCTTTTATTTCATTACCTTCTGCATCGTATTCGCCTTGCTCTAAAACTATATGACCAAGTTTTACAATAGCGTGTCCGTAAGTAGCATTGCCCTCATCATCTACCCCTAACGCTGTTATTTTAGCGTCAGAAGTAGACTTGTCTTTAAAGGCATATTTACCAATCTTAATCATCCTCTTTTTTTAGTGTTTCATTGAGTATATTTACAATCTCTTGTGCTTGTGATAATACTGCAATAGGAAGCGTGTTAATGACTTGATTTACTCGTGCGATTTGTTCTTTAGTAATTTCCATAGTTGTGTTTTATGTAAATATACAAATTATCCTTTTAACAACTCTACTTCTTCTTTTAACTCTTGTATTGCTTTAACTAATATCGGCACAAGTTTACCGTAACTTAATTCAAGTTTATCTTCGTTTTCAGTATAAACTAATCTTAAAGTATCGTTGTCTAACTCTCTAACTTCTTGCGCTATAAAGCCAAAGTCTTTTTTCCCTTTGTTAGACGAATAAAATTCTTCGCCATCTTTGTCTGTTTCTACTCTGTTATCCCATACAAATTCTCTTGGTTGTAAAGCATCAATAAAAGCTAATCCGTATTCTAAATCTTTTATTTCTGTTTTATCTCTTTCATCTGAAAGTGAAGTTATAGAAGTAACCGCACATCTTAAAGAAGTTACAGACGAATTACCTAAAGTTATTTCATTACTGACAGAAGAAGTGCTCGGCCCAGCACCATATCCTATATTTGTTATATTATCTCCAGTTGCTCCACCACCAGTATTAGCACCTATACAAGTTCTTTGAAACCCAGTTACACAAGCATCATCTGCAGCATATCCTACTGCAGTATTGTGGGGGCTGTAAAGTTGATTTTGTAAAGCTAAAGCATTAACTCCAATAGCTACTGTTCTACCATCGCTTGTTGCAGAGCCCATAGCATTATGCCCAATAGCAACATTATCTTGCCCATCTGTATTTGCATCCATTGCCGATGAACCAATTACTGTATTTCCATATCCAGTTGTTATAGAATTTCCAGCTGCTTCTCCAAAAACCGTATTATTTGCTGGGTTTCCACTTAAACCGCTTGGAACATTAGAAACATAAACAGAAGTACCATCTACTGCACAATCTGAAAGACCATTTAAGTCTGAAGCACCACCACCACCTAAATTAGATGGGTCAATACGGACATTATCCGTACCATCATAACCGACCAAGAAATCAACATTTGCTGGGTCAGTTTTTACTGTAAATTCACTAAATTTTTTATTTGCCATTTTTTTAAATTTATTCTATTATTATATATTCGTTTTGTTCTGTTTGTAAAAAGTCGCCATTCTCTGCTAATATCTCAAAGAAAGGTGTAGGTGTTGGGTCTGTATAAGGATAGTAAATGTTTCCCCATCCGCTTACTGTTGGATTACCCCACCAAGTTGTTTCGTATATTTTTCCCCAGCTCATTATATTGTTGTTAGTGTTATTGCTTCCGCTTCTGTTAATACTCTATCGTAAACTCTTGTATCGTATACTTTACCCTCGAAATGATTTGAAACATTTGTATTGTTGCTAAAGTTAAGTCTATCCATTCCACTTGGAACAGTAGCACTTGTATCACTACCGACTAAAGCACCATTAATAAAAAACTTGTATTCATTTTCTTTAAAAGTAACTGCTATTTTATTTCTTTGGTCAAAATTCAAGTTTAAATAACTATCTACTCCACCACTTGATAAAACCCTAACTTGTGTGCCATAATTTTGAAACATAAGCGCAAGTCTATTGCTAACACTCCCATCACTTAAATTTATTATAGTAAAATTTCCACTATTATAAACATAGCTATCAACAAAAAATGTTCCCTCTGTAATGTCAAACAAATCAGCATCGCCACCGTTAAAACATTCGTCTTTTAATCTTGTTACACCATTAATATCATCTACGTTTTTAATATAACTTGTAGCGTAACCACCAGCTTCCATCTGCGCACCCCATATAAATATACTTCCAGCTTGTGTTAAAGATATTTGAACACCAGTTGAACCTAGTAAAGGATTTGGCGAAGTAGCGGTCATTTTTAACCTATACCAACCACCATCTAATTTATCAAAACTTGCGGTAGCAAGGCTAGTAGAAATTGTTTCTGTAGCCATATCAAATATAACCGTTCCATAAAAGTATCTTGAGCTAGATATTGTATCATACAAATCAATTTTACAAACACTTGTTGCATCTGATTTTACAAAAAGAGAGTAAGTGTATTCTGTGTTTGCTGTTATTGTAAGAAAACCACCTAATAAACCGACAGTCGATGTGGTTTCTAATTTAGTTGCATTTAGTTCCCCATTTGGAGATATGCTACTATTTGAAGTTATAGTTGAAGAAGATGGTGTCCAAGCAGCACCGCTAAAGTTTTCGCTATACGCTTGTAAGTTTGTGCGTTGTGGTTCAAGTAAGAGTGAAGGACAATCGCTATTTAACCAATCTAATCTTGGTGTATCATTAACAACTTCTTCAATAAGACCATCCTTACGTACTCTTGTTGCGCTACCATTACGTTCGTAATC
>Ga0233432_10003838_pt1 | contig 13476 bp, 8 predicted proteins | sample SI_122_August201_6_FD_179870 | JGI IMG/M metagenome (GOLD analysis project Ga0233432, IMG submission 179870) | Seawater microbial communities from Saanich Inlet, British Columbia, Canada - SI_122_August2016_10_MG | ecosystem: Environmental > Aquatic > Marine > Inlet | place: Canada: British...
GCCATCCTTCCCCAAACGGATGCGTTCCCGAACGAATGTCCTTGCGATCTCGTACTCAAGCTCGATGGGCGAGCCAAGCTTGATCCCCTTGAAACCGGCAATCTCCGGATCAAGACCTCCACGACCTACGTCTTCCTTGGAGGGATGCGCCGGCCGCGGGTCCGTAAAATCAGGTTTGCCCGATCCCACGCCTGGATAGAGCCCGTTTTGAAAAAGAATTTTTCCTTTGGGTTTGGGTAAGGACTTCTGACCGCTCCCCACCTTCTTCAATTCGTAGGGGTAGCTGTTGACGGCCATGCCGGCGTTTTCAAAAGGAAGGTCATTGGCTTTCCAGACGACCGCCACCCGAAGCAAGTCCAGGTCGTAGGCGAGGTAGTGCTCATTACCCAGTGGCAGAACAATCGCCCGCGGGGTCAGGTTATCCTTGATCCTTTCGGAGCGCCCATCGACCACGCAGGAGAAAAAGGGAAAGTCTTTCTCAATCCATTGGTTCCAAGGCGGAGGTTTTTTGGGATCCTTGGCGGTCGCGATGCCCATCGTAAATACGAAGGCCAAGCCTACCAACCAAGGATGACCTCTCATCCGAGGTATAAGTCTCTTCCTTTGGCCAGACTGGCAATCTTGCGGTCGGCCACCGAACGCTTGAGCATCCAGAATCCGCAATCAGGGTGAACGAACTTCACCCGCCCCGCCCCCAGGGCGCGTTCCGCGTCCTCGATTGCCTGGGCGATCTCTTCGGGCGTCTCGACGTGATTGACCTTGATGTCGACCACCCCCAGACCGATCCCGATCTGCGGGCGGATTTCCTTCAGCGCTTCGAGATCGTCCTTCGGGCGATGAGCCAGTTCCAAAACAAGGTGGTCGGTATGCAACGCATTAAGAAACTCAAGCAAGGGCTTCCATTTCCCGGCCTGAATAGTCTGCCCCCCGTAGTTTCCAAAGCAAAAATGAACCCCGGTCGGACCATCGAAGGCATCGAGTACGCGATTCATGGCCTCGGCGGCCAAGGGCCCGTGTTCCGGACTGCCCGGGATATTGGCTTCGTCCACTTGCAGGCATGAACAGGGCAACCCTTTGACTTGTTCGGCCAGAACATCCGCAATCGCCATGGTCAAAGTTTCAAAATCACCGTAGTGGGTATCCAAAAGGGTGCGGGCGAGCATGTAAGGACTGGTAACGGTGAACTTGAAAGCCCCCCCGGCGACGCTTCCGGTCCGGGCGCAATCCTCGATCAGGTTGAGCCCGCCTCCATGCAAACTCTCGCGTACCACGGCAGCTGGTTTCGAACGAAAACCCATTTCCTGTTTGGCCCGGAAAGCTTCGGTGTCGGAGCGCCCAATGGTCGCATCGCATCCGCCCATGGATCCGACGAAATACTCGATCATCCCGTTCGTATCCGGGTGATTGACGTCGAACCGGTAGAGTTCGCCATCGGTCGGCAAATCGATCCCCGACTGTCTCTGGGTATCGAAGATCACCCGGGTGGCATCGATGACCGCCTGCTCGGACGGCAGAGCACTCAACCAATCCGGTACCGGGTAGGACCCGACGGTGGTGGTAAGGATTGAGGGTTGGTTGGGAATGGGTGATGGGCTCATGGGCATTCCTTGATCTAGGTGGAAGGGTTGTAAAATTTCAAATCATAAATCGATCCACTTGCGTTCCTCCCAGGATTGGATACCGACTTCGGCTAGTTCCACCCCTTTGGCACCGGACCTCAAATCATAGGAGAAAGGCTCGTCAAGGGCGACATGGCGGAGGAAGAGCTCCCATTGAATCTTGAAGGCATTGTCGTAAGTGGTGGCATCGGGCACTTCGGACCAGCCTTCGTAAAAATCGATTGGTTGCTCGATGTCCGGGTTCCAAACTGGTTTGGGCGTGACCCCCAGGGCCTGAGTTTGACATCCGCGTAAATTGACCACGGCCGAGCCCTTGCTTCCGTCCACCTGCATAACGAACAGATCGTCCCGGCGAACGCGGACCGTCCAGGAACTGTTGAATTGGCAAAGGATTCCGTTTTCCAATTCCATGGTCGCATAGCAGGAATCGTCCGCCGTGCAGGGGTAGGCATTGCCCTGTTCGTCGATTCGTTCGCCGACGTGGGTGGCCCCCCGGCAGGATATGCTTTTGATCGGACCGAACACGTTGTCCACGAGGTAGCGCCAGTGGCAAAGCATGTCTATCATGATGCCGCCTCCATCTTCCTTTCGATAGTTCCAACTAGGGCGCTGGGCGGGTTGGTCCTCGTCGTGTCCCGTGAACACCCAATAACCGAACTCGCCACGGACGGAAAGGATCTCCCCGAAGAAGCCCTGGTTGATCAAGGTCTTGAGTTTTCGGATTCCCGGTAACCAGAGTTTGTCTTGGACCGCTCCGTTTTTAACCCCAGCATCCTCACAGAGTTTAGCCAGTCGAAGGGCTTCGTCGGTCGTGACGGCAGTGGGCTTCTCACAATAGATCGCCTTACCTGCCTTTGCGGCCATCTCCACGAACCGGGCCCGGTGAAGAGTGGAACTGGCGTCGAAAAAGATTTGGTTGTTCGGATCGGCCAAGGCGTCGTCTATATTCGTGGTCCATCTTTCGACCCCGGTTCTCTGAGCCAATGCCTTGAGCTTGTTCTCGTTTCTTCCCGTCAGGATCGGATCGACCGTGATGATCACGTCGGGAGAGACTTGAACGCCCCCTTGGTCACGGATGGCGCAAATGGATCGGATCAGGTGCTGATTGGTTCCCATGCGTCCGGTGACGCCGTTCATAATGATTCCTAGTTTGTGTTCTTTCATAATTAAGTGTGATCTAGATAAGATTGTTTGATGGCTTGTAAAAATTCACTGGTAGGCTTTGCCCACCAACGGTTGGAGAAGACTTCCACTTCGATCATGCCGTCGAATCCGTTTTTCTCAACCATGGCGCGAATCCCGCGCAAATCAATGCAGCCTTCCCCCATCAGACCGCGGTCGTTCAACAAGTCGGTGGTCGGAGTCATCCAATCGCAGGCATGATAGGCGAACAAACGACCCGCTTGAGCCGTGCGCTTGGTTTGTGCCTCCAAGTCGGGATCCCACCAAAGGTGATAAACGTCGTAGGCTATGCCCACCAGCGAATGATTCAATTCGTCACAGACGTCATTTGCGGAGGCCAAGGAGTTGATTGCGGAACGGTCATCCGCATACATCGGGTGCAAAGGCTCGATGGCCAGTTTGACACCGAGCGATTCGGCAAGGGGCAAGGTGGCGGCGATCCCATCGGTGATTTGCTTGCGCGATTCGACCAGGGACTGTCCGGGAACCGCCCCGCAAACCAGGACCACGAGGGGAGCCCCCAGGGCGGCGGCATCCTCGATGGCCCGCTTGTTGTCTTGAATCGCTTCCTCGCGGTCTTTCTCCACGAGGGCAGGATAGAACCCGCCCCGGCACAAGGATACGACCTTCAGTCCGGCGGCCCGGATTCGATCACCCGCCTCAACCGGATCGCGGCCTTCCAGCCATTGTCTCCATACTGTGATGCCGGAAACCCCGGCTTCGGCATAACGCTCGACTGCTTTCTCCAGTTCCCACCCCTTGGTCGTGATGGTATGAACACAGAGGCGCGAAAAATCAGTGAGGGGATCAGCGGTCATGATTGAAAGGAGTAGAAAGGAATATTCATGCGCCCGGCGATACGCATCGGGCGGATCAAAGCTTCCTGCATGCGGGTTTGTTCGTCCCCGGGGCGCAGGTCCGGACATTCGGGATGAATCTCAGACGAATCGATAACCCCCAACATGTTGAGGATCTCTGCAGTGCTATGTTTATAACCAGCAGCACTTCCTTTGTCATCAAGCCGGAAGACCGAGTCCTCGAGCGATTGAAAGGCTTCGAACAACTTGTAGACCCGCGAATCAAAATCATCTTTGCGCCAATATTTCTTGGCTGCGCAAATCAAAGGGCAGGCGGAAACCCCGGCCCCGATCAGCAAGGGCAAACCCATGCGGATGGCGGAGGCGATTCCGAAATCGTCCCCGCTGTGTGGGGCGAAATCAAGACCAAGATCGCGACACATCGATGCCCAATACAAAAAGTGCGGTTCGTCCAGCGTTGAAATTTTGCCCCCGGTGAATTTCTTATGTCCGGCCAATTGATGAAGCAACCAAGGCTCGAAGGGAGTGGCCCAAGGAACGAATGCAGGCTCGAGAGCATGCACCAAGGCGGGCACTTCGATTTTCTCGGCAATTTCGAAATAGGCATCTCTTCTGTTCTCGGGGTCCAAGGCGTTGAGGGCTTGTGAAGTCATGATCATCACTTCACAAGGTGAGTGGGCTTGGGCAATTTCCAGATGAGGATGGTAACAGGAAGCCCGAAAGTCGGATGGCGATGCCCCCACCGCAGTTACCCCGCTGATGAAAGAGGCTTCGGGGTAGAGCGAGCGGAAACGGGTGATTACTTCCTCATAGAGCTCGTTGGAGAGGTTAAAGACGTAACCGGTATCGGCGTTAAGGACGAAGGTAATTTCCACACCGAAGGCATCGGCACACTCGGTCATCCATTGGAGCATCCTCTCGAAGCTGCCCCAGTCGGGACGCCCGTCCCTGAAAGGAAGCAAGGCAGCTACGCAGAGGCGCGGTTTGGACACGGGGTCGAGCAGTTCTTCTTCACGAGAATGAGCCCACTTAGTTTCGCTCCATTGAGTGGTGGGTTTGAGTTCGGATGAATCTGTAATCATCATCACATTATACCTGCTTTACCCCTCATGCGTTAGGACAAGACTCGACAAATTAGCACTTTTCAGACATTTTTTTTGTCAAGTCCATTGGAATGCAAAAACAAAAACCACAACCCATTTTCCTTGAGGATCTGACTCTGTCCTTCGGTGGGTTTACAATCCTCAGGTTCGCCTACCACAAACATTCCAACCAAAGCGACAAAATCTCCCCTCACAAACATGCCCATTCTCAATTTCTGCTCTACTTGAGAGGAAGAGGGATTCAAACGACCGACCTAGGCAAACAACAAGTCATGCGGGGCTCGTTTCTTTATTTCCCCCCCCATACGATTCACGGGTTCATCAAGTCGATGGAATCACCTCCCCTTTCTTTGGTCTTCGACTTCAAAGAGAAGAAACCGTTCAGCCCGAATCCTGTTTTCAAAAGCCTGCCTCCGGCTATTTTATCCGAAATCGAGAAAAACCTTCATCGAACGATCGAATCCGCGGACTTGAGGCATGACAAGTCTCCGACGATGGCCGCCCGGATGCTCACTCTTTTTGCAGTCCTCCACGATAGCCTCCACCAAGGGAATGAATCGAATCCGAGGATCCATCCCTTCACCAGCAAAATACGCCGTCGACTTGCCGGTTTGCCCAAGGTCGTAGAATCCCCTCGCGAACTTGCCCAATTCATTGGAGAAGATCTGAGTTCTCTCAACCGCAAGGTACGCAATGAGTCGGGGTTGAACTTGGGAACCTTGATTGACGAACGCAGGCTTGAACTCTCCTATACCGCACTCAAAGCAGGGAAACTTCCCATATCCCAAATTGCATGGAACACAGGCTTTCAGGATCCCAATTACTTTTCCAGATGGTTCAGAAAAAAAGTCGGACAAACTCCATTGCAATGGAGGAATAGTGCGAACCTAGACTAGGAAGACAGGAGTCGAACGAGTTATTTACCGTGCTCGTCTGCCTTCTTTGCCTCGGCCAAAGTCTCTTTGTTTCTTGATTGCAAGAAGCCGATCAGATCGCGCAAATCGACGGGAGACAAAGTCAAACCCAAGGGGGGCATCGCTGAAACGGGAGGAGAAATATCCTTCACCTGATCCTCGCGTATAGCCGATTTCTTACCATCGGGAGCGATCACGGTGATGATCCCGTCTTTCTTTTCGGCAATTCGTCCAACCAAGGAAGTTCCCTTCAGCAGGGTGACATTGGACAACCCGTAACCGGGAGTAATTTCCGCACTTGGGTTAACCAGGGATTCGAGCAGTTTGGAGGGCTCAAGGCGTTCTCCGACCAAGGTCAACTCAGGGCCCTGTATGCCTCCTTCGGCCCCAACCTTGTGACATTGCAGGCAGGCTCCTTGGTTGTTGAAAACCTTTTCCCCTTCCGAGGGATTACCTCCGACCAAACTCAACGCATGGATTCGACCGGGATCTCCCGCGGCATAGGTTGCCGCGACTTTCTTGGCTTGGGCTTCATCCGAACCGGTCAAGGCAAGGTAGAGATCAAGCCAAAGTTCGGGCTTCACTTCCAGTTCTCGATTCCGCCATAGATCAATGACCTGGGCGAAATCCCGACGAACCAAGCTCTTCAGGATGGCTCGGGCCACCGGCAAACTGTCTTGCTTGAATGCCTGCTGGGAAAGCGTGAAGGCCGGATCAAGCCCGCGGTCCAAAAGATACCCGAAGGCGGCGGCACGCAACAATTCTTCCTTGTCTTTGGACAGGTTGAGCAAGAGCAGATCGTCCTCTTTTTCCCCCCGGGCAATCAATCCCTTCAGGTTGGCAACCCGGATTTCGGGGTCGAGTTTTGGATCGGAAACTTGTTTTCGCAAGGTTGCAAGGTCTATGGAAAGGCCTGATTTCTGGGCAAATGCGGCAAGCAAAGAAGCGAGCTTGGGATCTTTCTCCTTTTCGAGAAGAGGGGTCAGGTCAGCGCCTATTTTACTGACGACTTCCGTCAACCCGACCTTGCTGGCGGTACAGGGACGATAATGACCGAGAACCGGGTCGGTATCCAAGGGAACGGACCAACGCATAAGAGCATGTAGGGCGAAAGCCCGGATTTGTTTGTCAAGACCGGTGTCCGAAACAAATTGGCCCAATTGAACGGCGGAATCAATCGTTCCCATCCTGAAACAGGCTCCAACCAAGCGGGCTTGGTGATAAAAAGGCAGGCCTTCGGGGTCCACGGAGAGCAATTTTTGACCGGCGGGACCATCCATGGCATCCGTATCGTATATGGCAAGAATCGCTTCTTCGCGCACGGCATCCTCTTGGTCTTCGAGGAATTGAGCCAACTCGGGGCTAGCCCTGCGCCTGAGAAGCAGAACGCAAAGGAGGCGTTGCTCAACGTCCTTTGATTTGGCAAAGGAGGAAAGCTGGTCGTCTGCGGCAACTCGGTCGAGGGCGGAAAGCAAGGAATGACGAATCGTTGGCTCAAAGCTTTTGCCTTGGTTCAGTTTGGCAACGGCAAAAAGAGCATTCACCACGTTCTGGTCTCCCTTGGGAGCGACCCGGCCAAGAGCAATTGCGGACAGGGAGACCACCCGGGACGAGGGGTCTTGTAATAATTTCAACAGAGCGCTTTGGCCTTCGGTCATCACGGAGTCTCCGACCACCCGGGCTGCATTAGCCCGGACTTCAAGTTCTTCGGAGGACAGTGAGGAGACGATTGCATCCGCGGCCTCAGTCATGCCTTGTCGGTATAATTGACCGAGTCCCCAGAGGGCATGCAAGGCAGCATATTCAGACTGAGGATCAGCCGAAACGATCTCAGAAAACGCAGGAATCGCATCCGTTTCCCTCTCCACCATGGCAAATTGGCTAGCCTGCCTGACTCTTTGATCCGGATGATCCAGGAAAGAAGCAAGCTCGGGGAGAGATCGGTGGGCAAAACCCTTTTGGAACATTCGGGCGGTTTCTGCTCCGACTTCCTTCAACTTTGAGTCCGCAGGGCGGAGGACTTGGATGGAACCGTTCTTGTTTACGGACCACCCTCCTCCGTAATCCGCAAAATAAAGGTTACCGTCGTACCCGAGCTCGACGTCGGATGCGGCCAGGCCCTGTATGATGGATTTGACTTCGGAAACCTTAAAGCCAGAGCCGGAAGAAGACAGTTTGATTGCGTGTGTTACGGAATTTTTGGCGGCTCCTCGGTAGTCGGTCAAAGCGAAGGTGTCTCGAAGATCTTCGGGGACGCTCATCCCAGTTAACCACGCTACCCCGGAAGGACCATTGCCGACGTGAGCAAGGGGGGGATAGACCCATTGAGGTTGATCGGTGGTGTAGGTTTCGAACATTTTCTGCCCGACCCAAACGGACTTGGATAAGCGAAAATCCCCCCAATCCAAGGCGTTGGCATAGTGATGAGGGGATTGATGAGCCATATCCCAACCTGAGTCGGAATTATCCAGGACATACACGACGCGGGCTTTGTCCCCGATATCCCCCGTGTTGTCGAAAGTGAAAAGATTGCCATGGTTGTCGAAAGCAAGTTCCTGAGGGTTGCGCAACCCATGAGCATACACCTCGAAATTCGAGCCGTTGGAATCACAGCGGAAGACGGCGCCACGACCGGATGCTTCATGCACCTTGCCGTTCTCGTCCACCACATGAAAACCGCGGTCACCAATACTGAAATAAAGGCGGCCGTCCGGACCGCGCGTGATGCCATGCAGATCATGCCCTATGAAGGAGACTCGGACTCCAAAACCATTGACGATTTTTTCATTGGTGTCGGCCACCCCGTCGTCATCCGTGTCGGTAAGCTTGCGCAAAGCCGGGATACAGGTAAAGAAAGTGGCATTCCTTTCAGCGAGTATGGAGAAACCAATCCCGTCGAGGGGTTCTTTGAACGCGTCGGAAAAAAGAGTCCGAAAATCAGCGACTCCGTTGCCGTCCCGGTCCTCCAAACGGATAAGCCTGTCCGGAGTTTGGGTATACCAAGCACGGTCGCGTTTGTCGGCATGTTTGTCGTACATGGCAAGACGGTCTTCGATGGTACGGGCCTGGAAGTCCCCTCGGATCATTTCTCTGGCTCGCCTGAGATCGGGAACCCCGAACCAGAATCGGTTGGCTTCGGCGACGAAGATGCGGCCCATCGGGTCCATGTCCAAACTGGCGGGGTTCTCCACATGGGGATAACCAACCCAGGTATGTCCGACATATCCGGTATGCTTGATCATCCCGCGGAAGGGAGAAGATTCGTTTGGCAACGCAGGCATTTCTTCTTCGAGCACTTCTAGCGGAGCACCGTACAAAGACGAAGAAATGAAGAACGAGGTAAGTAATTCCTTGAACATTGAGAAAATGAATAGTTATCTCAATCTACTCCTTCGCGACATGAAGGACAAGCAAGTCTTTTGATTCCCGTTCAATAAAATTGATCAAACCCTCCGGCAGACTTCGAAGCCCACAACAAACAAATGAAATCCCAAGTTCTCTTCCTTCTGGCCTCCGTCGCCTTCTCGGCATCCGCGCAAGATCATCCTCCGCGTACCACGATCGACCAGGGAAGGATGCCTCTTTTCTCCGAGTCTTTCAAATCTGTGGAGATGAGCAACTTCAAGGCTTATTTGTCCTATGAGTCGGCCAAGGAGCAGGCACTGAGGTTTTCCACCGGACAGGTCATCAAACTACCCAAGGGAAGCCACAGTTTGTCCGTACTTTGGGCAAATCCTTTGAGCGGGAAATTCGCCGTCCAGGCTCTTTTGGACGGTTCAGCCCACGAGGTTCTTTCCCTCGAAAGCAAAACAACAAAATCCATCAAGCCGAAATTCGATGGGGACTTTACGGTCTGGACGAAATTCCAAACGACCGCCGGAGGTACCGTCTTTGCTCATTGCGCTCCCCGCGGTCCTTGGTCTCCGGGAGGGAAGGCATTGCTCGTACGAGGCCAAAGACTCGTGTACGACATCGGATGGCTCGGAGCCATCGAGGGTGGAAGAAGCCTAAACGACGGAAGGTTGAAAACCGTCCTGTTGCGCTCCAAAAGCAAGAAGGCGGAGCTTTATCTGAACGGCAAGCTCATTGACTCCCGCAAGAACTTCCACAAACCCGACCCCACGGACCACATATTCAAGATCGCCAAAGGGGCGGACGACTTCGCCACTCCTCTCAAAGATGGAAACGTTCGCGACCTGAAATACTGGGCAAGCGCGTTGCCCGACTTGATCTTCGCCGACCTCCTGTCCGGCAAGCTCCCCCCAGGCGAATTTCCACAAAGCGACTACTCAATGGGATCGGGGGAAACGGTTCAAGGGATCTCGGGCAAAGGGTTTACCGGTTCCGCCGTTAGGCTCGAGATCTCCAACCCCGGGCAAATCAAGTTCAATGAAGCTTGGGTTCAGGACTTGGGCAAGGCCGATCATGCCAAGGAAATCGCAGGTCTCGATCATTTTGCTTTGGAGCACGGCAAGAAGCTGTACGAGGGTTTGTGCATCACCTGCCATGGAAATGCCGAAAAAGAAGGATCCCTTCCGACCGCCCTCAAGTTTCATTCCGGAGAATTCAAGAACGGTTCGGACCCCTGGAGCATGTTCCAAACCCTCGACAAAGGATACGGTCAAATGATTGCTCAGCCGCAGTATACGATCAAGGACAAGTACGCCTTGATTCATTTCATCAGGGAAAGCCTGATCAAGGAGAACAACCCTAAACAATATTTTGAAGTGACCAAAGAGTACCTCACTCTGCTTCCTCCGAAGCTCCCGGGTTACGAGGAAAAGGTTTTGGCCATGCCCGAAGCTGGCTCCAAGCCCTATGAGAAAATGGATTTTGGGACGGCTCTCTTTTGGACCTATCAAGTGAACAAAGGGGGCTCGCCCTCGGAATGGAACATTGCCCAAAAAGGCATCGCTGTCCGGCTCGACAAAGGCCCCGGAGGTATTTCCAAGGGCAAGTCATGGATCCTCTACGACGAAGACACCATGCGCGTTGCCGCCGGCTATGAAGGCGAATTCGTGGACTGGCGGGGCATTGCCTTTGACGGTTCGCACGGCACCCACACCTCGATCAGGGGGGAAACCATTCTGCGCTCAGCCGACCAACCGGCGTGGCAAAATCCAAAAACCAAGGATTGGGCAGATCTTCGGATTATCGGGCGGGACGACCGAAAATTCGGCCCTTTGCCAAGGGATTGGGTTCAGTATCTCGGACTCTTTCAACATGGAGATCAAAGCGTGTTACATTACCGGGTGGGCGATCGTGAGATTCATGAGTTGCCTGGAAGAATAGAATACGGAAAAGCTTCCCTCATTATCCGCAACTTGAGGGTCGCCTCCGGCAAGGACGAACTCTTGTACAGGCTTTCTCCCAAAAAGGATCCCGTAAACTTTCACCTCAAGGGAAGTGACCTCGCATCCATCGTCGAGGAAGGAGATTTCGTCTGTTTGAAAATCGAGCCCTCCAAGAAAGAGCAGCTTTTTGCTCTCGGTTTTTCCCAATCCGATCCGGCCACCATCGCCAGCCTTTTGCCTGACCCTGTTGATCCCCTCAGCCTGACCAAGGGTGGCCCTGCCCGCTTCGAACAAAAGGTCATCACAACCGAGGGAAAAAAAGGGAACGAGGACGATCCCTTCGCAGTCGACGTCCTGACGGTTCCGAACAAGGAAGAAAATCCGTGGAACTCCTGGATGAGGTTGGGAGGCTTTGACTTTTTCGCCGACAACCCCGATCGGGCCGCGGTCTGCACTTGGATGGGAGACGTCTGGTTGGTGGATGGGGTTTCCGGCGACCTCAAGGAATTAAAATGGAGAAGGATTTGTTCGGGCCTGTTTCAACCGCTCGGTCTGAAGATCATAGACGGCGTCATCCACGTCACTTGTCGGGATCAAATTGCCCGCCTTCATGACTTGAACGGAGATTTGGAGACCGATTGGATCGAGTGTTTCAACAACGATCACCAAGTCACCGAGCACTTTCACGAATTTGCAATGGGGCTCCAGGTCGACGGTGCCGGCAACCTCTACTATGCCAAATCAGCCCGCCACGCCAAGCCTGCTCTGGTCCCTCACCACGGTACGCTCCTTCGGGTATCCCCGGACGGAAAGAGAACCGATATCGTGGCCACCGGATTCCGGGCCGCCAACGGAGTTTGTTTGAACCCGGACGGAACTTGGATTGTGACCGATCAGGAGGGACACTGGAACCCGAAGAATCGAATCAATTACGTCAAGGAGGGAGGGTTTTATGGAAACATGATGGGCTACCACGACGTCGAGGACACCTCGGACAGCGCCATGCAACAGCCCTTGGCCTGGATTACCAATGCCTTTGACCGCTCACCGGCGGAACTCCTCTGGGTCCCTGAAGACGGTAATTGGGGGGAACTCAACGGCAAGTTGCTCAACCTGAGCTACGGCTACGGAATGGCCTACCTCGTCCCTCATGAAGTCATCGAGGGACAAGCCCAGGGTGGTTTGTGCGCCTTCCCCATTGACCGGTTGCCCACTGGCATTCACCGCGGCCGCTTTCACCCCGAGACGAAGGACCTCTTCGCGGCCGGGATGTTCGCTTGGGCGGGCAGCCAACGCGGAGACGGTGGACTGTACCGGATACGCAAAACGGAGAACCCCGCCTACATGCCCACACAACTGGAAGCGAGAAAGAAAAAGATTCGAATCCGGTTCAGTGAAAAGCTCCCCGTGAAAGGAACCTTCCAAGTGAGTTCATGGAGCCTCAAGCGTACCAGAAGCTACGGATCCAAGCATTACGACACGAAGAAGCTCGCGGTTGCCGGTTACGCAATCAAGAACGATTGGCTCGAGCTCGAGATTCCAGAGCTAGCCCCGACTTGGTGCATGGAAATCAACTGCGAATTCGAAAACGGGGTCAAACGGGTCATCCACAACAGCATCCATCAGGTGACCGATGACAAGCCTGCCTTGCCCTGATCATCCCTGAACTCGTGATACTCGGCCAACCCTCCATCATTCCTCCTCTGGACCCGGACTTTGTTCCGGCCTCCCTCTGGATTCGCGATTTCAACTCCCTCGTCGAAGAATCGGGGGAAGGCATACCTTTCCGGATCGCCTTGCGGCAACCAAACGGCTCAACGGTCGTCCAATCAGGAAAACTTCTTTCAGAAACCCACCCGCAATCCGAACTGAACCATCTCCACGTCGAGCGTCTGCTCAAGTTCATGCTTTGGTCAGGCGGCGGAAGCCGATGGTTCTGGAACGGTCCGCAAAAAGTCGGGCAATTCCTCGACAAGCGCTTTTCCAATTACCCGTGCGGAAAATTCGATAGCGACTTCATGACCAAAGTCTACGGGGAACCCTTTGCCGCAAATAGAGGCGGCGAAATTCCCGAACCCAGCGGATTGGCCTCTCCGTTGGGCCGTAACCTCGAAGGATACAGGATCGGATTCGACCTCGGGGGAAGCGACCGCAAGGTTGCCGCAGTGATCGACGGGGAAGTTACTTTCAGCGAGGAAACACCTTGGGATCCATACCACCAGACCGATCCGGAATACCACAGGGCGGGTATCATGGACTCGATTGAGAAGGCAAAGGCTCACCTCCCCGAGCTCGATGCCATAGGCGGAAGTTCGGCCGGTGTCTTCGTGGATGATCGACCGCGGATTGCCTCCCTCTTCCGGGGGATTTCGGATTCCGATTTCACGGAAAAAATCATTCCGATGTTCATCGACATAGGAAAGGAATTGAAGGTTCCCCTTTCCATCATCAACGATGGGGAGGTCACGGCCCTTGCCGCCAGCATGAGCTTGGAAAAGAACGCCGTTTTGGGCATAGCCATGGGAACCAGCGAAGCAACTGGATAC
>Ga0233432_10003841_pt1 | contig 13470 bp, 9 predicted proteins | sample SI_122_August201_6_FD_179870 | JGI IMG/M metagenome (GOLD analysis project Ga0233432, IMG submission 179870) | Seawater microbial communities from Saanich Inlet, British Columbia, Canada - SI_122_August2016_10_MG | ecosystem: Environmental > Aquatic > Marine > Inlet | place: Canada: British...
GATCTGTCGAATACGTCCTTGGTCAGAATTAAAAAAGTCATGAGAGATCGAATTAGCAGGACAAATCAATTCTAGTCCTTTAGTGTGAGCACGCAACTGCATGCTGCGAGCCACTTCTGTTATAAGGGAATACATATCAAAATCAACAAACTCTATATTGAGCTTGCCAGCCTCTACCTTGGAAAAATCTAGGATATCATTAATGATAGATAACAAGGAATCTGCACTGTTTTTAACTATGATAGCGAATTCTCGCTGATCATCATTTAAGGGTGTGTCTAATAATAAATTGGTCATGCCTATAACCCCATTCATAGGAGTGCGAATTTCATGTGACATATTTGCTAAGAACTGAGATTTTATTTCTACCGACTTATCAGCTTCTATTCTAGCTAATTTATATTTTTCACTTACCAATTTAAACTCATTTGCTGCACGAGCTAACTGACCAATTTCATCTTTTCTATTTAAGCCGGGGATGGTTTTTTCAAAATCTCCATCGAGAAAACTTGAGAAAGTTTTAGATAAACTACGAATAGAATTAGAAATATTGATTCTATAAAAAATGGCTATCAGAATGATAAAAGGTATTGCAAATATCAATGTTATCGTGATAAGTTCATTAGTAGAATCAACCAAATGTTGGTTTACAGTAGAAATCTCACTAAACAATGTTAAACTTCTTTCTTTTAATTCCTCTGAAACAGTAGCAAATTCAAGTGTTTCACCGGCCATAACTACGTTCACGAGCGACAAATAAATCCTATTGGCTTGTATCGCTTGATCAAAGACTTCTCGATATTTTAGTACAAATGAATTGAAAGAGTATACTTTATCTTCATAAGTTATACTCTGTGAGTTCACTAATTCGGTTGATGTGATAATTTCTATATTTTCATATACTGCTTTTTTAAAATGAAAATATCTAGTGCTTAGAAAATTTCTAGCATTGATATTGATCTCTAGCCATAAAATTAAAATATCTTTATAATGAAGATGGTTCTGATCATTTTTATTTTCACTTTGGGTTTTTAAATAATCCTTTCCAACTATTGAAATTGCAGGTAGTTGGGACTTGATTAAATTACTTCTATATAAATATTTACTTTCTAAATCATCAATATTCGTTCCATAGCGTAAAATAATCCTTTGCATATTTTTAACCAAATCAAGACTCTTATTATCCGTCATATTATCTGGTAGTGATTTTAAATTTTCATTGATATCTTTATATATTTTTGTCATCCTAAGAAAAATAGACTTGCTGCCAGATTGGCCGTACTCCAAAGCCGCTTTTTGAAGCAGGATTAAATTTTTATTGACTTTTATAGCTGCAAGAGTCTTTTGAGTAAGAAGGTCCAGCTTAATTGAAGATTGGTGAACATCTTTTATAGATCTAGATATATATACTGATTGAATGCAAAAAATAATGAGTAAAAGACTAAACCCAAAGCCAATTTTAAAGCCTATAGAAAATTTATTAATAAATGTATGCAATGAACAGTAACTTTAGTTATTTAAAAGTTCGTACCACTTATCTAGACTATAGTCATAATTATCCATAACAGAGTTCCACACAGCGATATTGCTAAATCGCTTGGTGTATGAACCCCCATCTCTGAACTCTCCTTTTTTGACAGAGACTAATCCATCTGTTCCTTTAAGATCTTCTTTTGCAACTTTACCATCATACCAATAATCCCACTCGTTTTGAGTTAATAAAGGTTTTGAACGTTTAGCATTAGAAATGTAATAACCTTGCTGAGCTATGAATGCACCGGGGTAACCAGAAAGCCACCAATTCATATATTCGTATGCAGCATCTTTAACATAACCTGTGGTTTTTGACGATAAACACATGACACCATGCCATGCTCGGTAACCTTCCTTTGGAGATGCATAAGTCACAGGAACGCCTTTACCTCTAGCAGAAGATACACCTGGTGAAAACATGCTTTCAATCCAGACTCTTTTATTGACCATGAATTCTACCGATTGTGGGACACTACCCCAAAATCCAGCAAAATGACCTTGTGCTTTCTTTTTATATAAAATAGCAAATAGTTGGTCTATTTCTTTGATACTCATATTCCCAATGTCTTTAAATTTCATAAGACCACTTGCCTCTGCGGATAAGGCTAGATCAAATATTCCTATCGTCGGCGCATTCACAAGTCCAACCTTGCCTTTATATTTTTTGTCTAAAAGCCAAGCCCAACTTTCGGTTTCGTAAGGAATTCCCTTTTTAATAAAATTAGTGTTGTAGCCAAATGAATCTACATTATGAACATAAGGCAGAAAGCTAACATTTTTAGTTTGTTGTGAGCCAAGACTCTTATTTTTTTGAATGTATAATAATTTATTAGGAGCATCTCCTTTTCCAACTCTAGCTTTTGCAGTAACTTTTCCCGTTTTTGCTAAGCCATTTATTTCATCCCAATACTTAATGCGATCAATGTCAATTGACTGGATAGCTTTGGCTTGCCATAATATATTAATACTATCAGACCATTGTTCATAAATATCAAAGGATGCTGGTTTTGATGTTGCTTTTTGCAAAACAGCTGCACTACCCATGGGTTCAAAAACAAGGTTTATGCCTAAATCTTTACTGGCTTGCTTCCTAAGTTCTTCTTGCAGAGTTACATGAGTACCCAACACGCGTAAAGTTGGTTTTTTTTTGGAAATTGCAAAAGAAGAATTTCCATATACCGTACCTGCGATAACTGCACCCGAGGCCTTTTTAATAAAACTTTTTCGAGATTCTTGGTTTGACAAATATTAATTCTCCAGCATTGTGAAAATGTTTATGGATTATAAATCTTTATGAGTGAATACAACATATCATTTGCCTTTAAAATGTCAACGGTTAATTATTGAATTATACACACTTAGATAGGGGTTTCTAAGTACAAATTCAGCTTTTTTATTCTCAAAAAAGGAATTTTAGCTCTCGTGAAACTTCAATAGCGAAAACGCGATTGCAAACAGGTCTGGTAAAGAAGAAATTGAGTTTTAGGATATTAGCAGAACATACAAATTATATCCAGCAATAGTTCAGAGTATTCTATTAAGTACTAATACATCAATCACCAAATTTCCTTGGTAAAAAAATCACAAGTAATCATGACTTCTAAATGAGATTTGATGAGTTAGTTCAATACTATTTTCTATTGAAAATTAACAAAAGGTAGTTTACGAATATTTTAGAAATACCAGGTTACTGCAAGATTTATATGATCTTCATTTTCAAAAACTTTTAGTGGGTCATTATTTGTGATTCTTTGGTATATACGACCTTCAAGATTTATCTTTAGGGAATTATTTATTCTGCTCGAAGCTTCAATAGATAATAGGGAAGAGTGGTGATAAATATCATATATGACTCCAAAAAGTAAATCAGAACTCAATTCATTGTTGAAAGCTAAACGATGACCAAACATTATTTCATCGCTGAAAAAACTATAGCGATCGCGTTTGTTTTGCCATGAACCTTCTACTATAAGACCAAGGTCAATGCCACTATCAAAAATACCAATCATTGAATATTCAAAACCTCCAGTGATTGCTTTATGAAAATTTGAGTCAATTCTTCTTGTCATTATTTCAGTTTTTAATAACCAATCTTCTATGACGATTTGAATATCTGACCCAAATTGAGTAGTGACAGCATAGTATGGCACCATTTTATTTTTGAGTGTATTGTATTTCACTTGAGTATCTCGTTGTATTCCATGAAATAAGCTTAATCCTAGATCAATGTTATCAAAAGTTTGACTATATCGGAATGCTGTTTCGATTTTTCTTTCTTCATGATTTGATTCATAACTCGAATCGTTTGAATCTAAAACAAAAGGGGTTCTTTGTCTTCCTTTAATGCCTGGAAAAGCTCTTGGGCGAAAGCCAGGCAGTATGAAAAAGTCAAATTGACCAACTTCACTCAAGCGAGTGTATTTGAGCATGAATTCACCTAAACGCTCTTCTTCATCGACGCTTTCTAAACTATCGACTTGGTTGATAACATTCACTAAATGAACAAATTCTGTAACTCCCCAGTACTCTTGACCAATACCAAATTTTATTTCCCAATCATTTCCTACACGCTCCCAGTACAATTCTCTAATATCAAAATGACTCCTTTTACTATCATTCATCTGAGCTCTTAAAAAGGGCGTAAAGGCGAATCTATCGAGTCCATTTTCTAAATCATGATATAATTCAAGTTTCATAATAGCTGCAGAATCACTTCTTTTTTGTTCTGAACCTAAACCACTTTCTCTAAAAATTCTGGTTTCACTTTTTAACTCTGCATTGTATTCAATTGCATACAATGCAGAGAAAGAAAGTAAAAATATAAAAATTACATTTCGCATCTTATCGTAACTTTTTCATACCATTTGGTGAGAACATATTATCTTTTAAAACTTGTTTAAATTTGTATTCACTCCATTCTAAAACTGTTTTTTTCTTTTTTTGATGATTGACCATTTCGAATTCTGAGGCTCTCCAATACTTATTAATGAATTGTTTGTAACCACTAAATTTCAGGGTTTTAAGCAATGATTCTTTTCTATCATAATAAACAGCTTTTTCTGGTGTGAGTCTTTTTTTATGAATCCAAGTTGTTATTTTGGTATAACCTGAATATTTATCAACAGGGAAGCTATCTACGACATAACAATCTTCTTCATTTAGCTTTTCTTCTTTTATAAACTTATAAGTATATTTTTCAACTTCTTGTGAGGCCAGGTCTTCGTAGGCAAATTCACTGCCCATGAATGAACCACTTTTATTTTTGGAGGCTATTCGCTTAACTCTTTTTAGTGCGGGTAAATACAACCATTGATCGTCTGATTTAGTTTTGTGCGTGTAGGTTAAAACCGCTGAACCTCTAACATCGCGTGGGGTTTCGAAAACGATGATTGCTTTATCGCCATCATCCACACCTTCTTTAGTATAGGTTTTCATTATTCGAGAGCTTTGTTTTCCCAGTTTATTAGTGAGTATCATTTTTATTTGCACACTAAAATTCTCGAATCCGACATCACTTTTATTAGCCATTTCTGCAATTGCTAGGCCCTTTTTCTCAGGGTTAGTTGGGAGTTTTTCATTTTCTGCATGCACTGCAAAAAAGAAGGCTATGATAAATATTTGAGTAAAAATAATTTTTGAAGTATTCATATTTGTATCTCCTTATGTAATTTGAGGTTTGAGTGAGTTATTTTCTACTGGTTCTGGGCTTTCTTTTTTATCTAGTATTAATAATAATACGGGTAAAAATAATAAGTCTGTTAATAGTGCAAAGACAATAGTTATAGCAGACATCATACCAAGACTTTGATTCATGCTGAAACTAGAAGTAGACATTACTATAAAACCCGTTACGAGAATAATAGATGTCATTACTAATGCTTTTCCTACCGTACTAAATGCATAACGAATAGAGTCTTCAGGTGATTTTTTGTCTACACGTCGAGCTCTGAGATATTTTATCATAAAATGCACCGTGTCATCGACGACGATACCTATGGTGAGCCCAGCTATTGTCGCAACACCCATATCTACTTTTTGAACAAGATATCCCCAGAATCCAAAAGTTAGTAAGACTGGAATAAGATTGGGTATAAGACTGATTAAACCGTATTTAAAACTTCTTAAACTGAACATCATAACGATGGTTATAAAGATTGTTGATAAAATAGTTCCGTAAATCATTGATTCAATATTTCTCTGTGATATATGCGAAAACATAATTGCTGGGCTAGTGGCTTTTCCCTGCATAACTTCACTGTAATGCTCAACAATCCATGCATTGGCATCTTTTTCTAAAGATCTCATTTTAGCTGAACTTGTATTCTCAAGTGTGGCTGTTAATTTTGTTGATCTATCAATTCCATTTTCATCTAAAGCCACTGTATTATCTAAGTCTAAACCATAGGGTAGGGACATCTTATACAACAATAAATATTGTGCTGCTAGTTCTGTGTTCTCAGGTGTTTTATAAAAACTGATATCATCACTGTGCATATTTTTATTGAGTCTTTTAAATATATCACTAATAGTATTCACATGTAATACTTCTTTGTGTTCAATAAGCCACTCAGAAAATTCATCGATTGCTTTTATAAAACGTGGGTTTGATATACCACCGTCAAGTTTTGATTCTAATGGAAAAGATAATGTATAGATACCTGTTAATTTTTTCATAACATAATCGGTGTCCTTTCTAAATTGAATGCTTTTATCAAAATAGTTAACAAATTGATCATTTAAAATAATATGAGTGAATCCAAAACTCATGATAATAAATACAACTATAGAGACTTTTAAGATTGTCTTTTTGCTATTAATTACAAAACCTGCCATTTTTTCTGTCCAAGAACTAGAATCACCAAAGAGAGCTTTTTCTTTTGCGGGGAATATTGCTAGCATGGCTGGAAGCAAAGTTACAGATAGAACAAAAGCCATCATTACACCAAAAGCCGTTATGTTGCCATAGTCATGATAGGGTGGAGAGTCTGAAAAATTTAAACTTAAAAAACCAACACATGTGGTAATACTTGTGATAAGCACAGCTAATAAGTTTTTTTGTATACTATGAGATATTGCACTTAATTTTGACATGCCAGTACTGAGGTATTCTCGAAAAGTTATAATAATGTGCACACAATCTGCTACTGCGAGTGTCATGATAACTGTGACAGATGTCATAGAAACAGGTGTCAGTTCAACACCCAAATAACCAGCAAAACCCATTGCTGAAACAATTGATAAAACAATAATCGTCATCGCTGCAAAAGTACCACTTAAAGACTTCGTTAAAAAATAGATTAATATAAATATGAGTAAAAACATGATTGGATTTAATGAACCCATATCTTTCATACTAGCTTCTGCAAAAGCATTGTTCAACATAGTCAAACCTGTTATATAGACATTAAAGTCTGGGTACTTTAAAATAAAATTCTGCTTCATTTCTCTTGCAACTGCTACGACTTCTGGAACCTCTGTTAGTGCTAATCCGGGCATTTCAAGTGTAACGTTAATTGCTGCAACGCCTGCATCTTTAGAAATGAGACGATTCACTAAAAGAGGTTCTGAGATAGCTAGTTTTTGTATTTCAAAAAGTTGACCTTCACTTAAAGAACTGGGCTCCTCGACTAAGTCTCCAACTATTAAATCATCACCTTCACTCTTTGTATATTGAAAATTTGTGAGAGAATCAACCCTTGTAGAATAAGGCATTTTCCATGAAAGATTTGTTAACTCTATGATTGCTTCTAAATTTTTTGCTTTAAATAAATCTCCTTTTTTTGGTTCCAGTACGAATAAAATATTGTCATCTTTTCCGTATACATTTTGAAGTTCTTCGAAATTTTTTAATTGTGGATTGTCTTTACCAAAAAATGCACGGTAATCGGTACTCATTGCAAGTTTTGAAAGCCCACTGCCCATTGTCACAATTAGTATGACTATGACCAAGGGAATAACATATTTGTAGCGATCAAACCATGGGGTTTTATTTTCTAATTCATTTGTATTCACTTTATCTTCCTTTTATAAAATACGTAACGGTTGGTATGTTAGTAGCCAAAAAAAAACTATTTCCTCAAAGCTTCTAAATAAATAATAAATTGTGGCATGCACGACTCAATAACACTGGAATCTTGAATATTCTTACTCAAGCTGCTCATGCCTTCGACAACGGCCATCACAAAATCGGCAGCTTCGCTTGGGTTAACATCGGCACGAACATGACCTTTTTGTTTTCCCCTTTCAAAACTAGCAGTTAAAGTGTTTTTCCACATATCTAGTATATTTTGTAATCTGCGCCTAAACCCATCATCGATGGGTGCCATTTCTTGAATTAAATTATTGAGTGGGCAGCCTTTATTTAACATTTCAGGAGACCTATTTTCTTTGTGTGATTTAAATATAGACACAATTCCAAGAATGGGATCTTCTTGAGCTTCCAGGGGTTTGATCCACATTTCAATAAAGATCGGTCTTAAGTATTCCTCAACAACTGCGTACCCAAGTTGAGTTTTATTTGCAAAATGATGATACAGCGCACCTTTGCTTAATTGAGTGTGTTCTATGATTTTTGAAATACTAGCAGCCTGAAATCCATTCAAATGAATTTCCTCAAAAGCAACTTCTATCAGTTGCCTTCTCGTTTCTTCTGGACTTTTAGCCATTATTTGAAATTTGCCTTATACATACCGATCAGTATGTGTCACGTTTTTCAATGTCAACGTCATTAAAATGTTTTTGAGATAAAAAGCCTAAGAATAGTCAAAACACTTATTTTTTAACAGAAAAGCAATACAAAACCCACTTAATCCAAATAGCTCACTGAAACCTTATAAATCGCAGATGTGTTCCAGTTGCAGTTAGCACGAATGTCCGAAGTTTTGGGTGGAAATTAATTTTACTCAAGACGTGGGAACTTAACTACATAAAGTTAGTTGTCGCTGGAATAACCAGTCGTAATAAACCTAAGAATTAGCTTTTAAGACCCTTCAGGGTTAGTAAATTTGTCAAGACCATGTGATTCGAGTTGAAATAAGTACAAATTAACAAGTTCTTTAAATGATAAAATTAAAGAAGGTATATCAGAAGTGCCTGGTAAAATGACATCATCATTTTCGGAAAAGTTATTGCTACTATATTTTAAGTATATTTGATGTAATTTTTTCAATAGGCTTTTATTTTTGAGATTATTCTTTAAACCAAAACTACTAAGTAAAAGGACTAGTGTGTCACTATGCGATTCGCTTTTTTCAAAATCTTGATAATATTTTATTAACGTTTCCTTATTGGGATCAATCTTTAATAATTCATTAATAAAGATTTCTTCGACACTTTCTTTTTTTATTATGTCTGAATATACAATATTTTTATCAATAATTTTTAATGATTTAAGACTTAGGGTGAGTTCATTGCTATCAATCAATAATTCTTCACAAGAAAATTGCTCTTCTAAATATTTGATAAAATCTAAGCTAAAATCAAGATACTCTGAATCCAACATTTTTTTTTGTTTGTATTCACGTAGAGAAAAGTTATAGTCTTCGGTATAAAGTTTCTTAGTCCGTTCACCTAAATTTTCTATTAAAGAAAAATATACTGAAGCATCACAACCAACCCAAGCATTGATAATTTGATTGCGTTTGAAATGACTCAAAAAAACCTCTTTTCTGTTTTGTGGTATGGCAAAACAATGATTAACAAGCTGACTCTGATTCATTAATCCTAAACGGTGTGTTCTGCAATTATTTTGATAATTCTCCCAATTATCAACAATTTCATTTTTGTGATGATCTTCTACTTCAATATTATCCTTCATGACTTCAAGCACAAAGGTCTCAATGAGTTGCTCTGGGTATTTAATTATTTCCCCTTCATTTAATAACTTTAATTCATAATGAAGGAACGACTTGTTTAAGATATCACTGTATCTGTCTTTAAAATAAGAGAGCTCTTCAATTAACTGACGAGAGTTTTTTGATTTACGAATGACTTTAAGAAAACTAAGAAATGTCTTTTCTTCAAATAAAATATCATTTTTGATTTTACATACTGGTCGAATTTTTGGTAAAGATGAAAATAAAAATTCTCCGTATTGGCTAATGACATTTACAATTGTATTGATTGTTTGATCAGCAAAATTAAGATTCGGTTTAGACTCATTTTGAGTACCTGTATCACGAAATGATTCGAAAAATTCTTGAAGTTTACTGGGGGTTAGGTCACTCATAGAAGACTCTTTAAATCCTCTAACAAAGATTGTTTATTTTTTTCAAGATACTGTTTTAATTTAGATAAGCACCGCAATCTATTTTGAGGAATTTGGTTGATTGCTAACTCTAAGTGTTTTGATATCTCACTATCGGATATAGTTTTATACTGTTGCATATCGAGTAATGTTTTACATTTATTGTTCATTGCATCAATGATTTCTTTTAGCAAATAAAGAACTTCAATATTTTCTCTCGACAAATGTTCTGGTAATGTTTGCTCTTGCTCTATTTTATTTAATTCAACATGAGAAGTTTCATGTTTATGTGATTTAAAATAATCGTAAGTACAGTTTCTTGCTACAGTAGCAACAAACCCTTTTATATTTTTAATTACCGTAAGGTCTTGTTTTATTATTTTGATAAAACATTCTTGTGTGACATCATCAATGTCATCTTTTTGAAATTGTACATGAAAAGAAACACAATAACTAATATAATCACGAAGGTCATCTAAAAAAGGATGGTTTAATTGTTCAGATTTTAAACATCCTAAATACAAGGAGAATTGATTTTCAAGATTGTGTGTCATTTAAAGTTGATTTTAAAAACCATTTAAATAAATCCAAAGACTTTTGTTATATATTTCATTTTAAGTCGTCCTATTGCTAAACCACACATTTAAAGGTGATAATATGAATAAAACAACAATAAAATCAAAAAAAACGGGTTTATCTAAACTCGCGGTATTATTATCTTCTCTAGATACTAAAAATGCCTCTAAATTACTAAAACGGTTAGAAGTAGATGAGATAGAGAAGGTTTCTATGGAAATATGTAAAACAAAAAGTATTTCATATTGCGATAAAAAAGAAGTTCTCGATGAATTTTATGATGACTTTAAAAGAAAAAAATTTGATAGCAGAGGTGGGTTTGAAGTGGCAAAAAACTTAATTACACAATCACTACCAAAAAATAAATCACTTAATCTTATTAAAAAACTCGATGCAAAATTAAAAAATATTAGGTTTAAAATTACAAATAAATCACATTCTGAAAATATATTAACCTTCTTAAGAGATGAGAACCCTCAAGTGATTAGTATTGTTTTGGCATATCTATCACCAAATAAATCTTCTGAAATATTAGAAAAGTTGTCACCAAAAACACAAACCGAAGTAACAAAACGACTGTGCAGGATTGATCACATATCTGCACAGTCTATAGATCAGGTTGAAGATTGGCTTGAATCGAAACTACAAGCTTTTACAGAGGGTGATTCTGAAACAAAAGGAGGTGTACAATATGTGGCAGATTTAATGAACCAATCAAGTCGTTATACTCAAAAAGCTATCCTTGAAAATTTAGAAGAAGAAAATCCTGGATTATATGAAGGTATCAAAAAATGTATGTTCATTTTTGATGACATACAATATATTCCAGATACTTCAATAAGAAAAATTTTAAATGAAATCGATAATAACGAGTTAGCAATTGCATTAAAAGCAAGCGATCAAGAAGTTTTAGATAAAGTGTATTCCAATATGTCTGAAAGGGCAGGTCAATATCTTCAAGATGAAATAGAGTATTTACCACCTCTTCGAATTAAAGATGTTGAAGAAGCTCAGCAAAGAGTCATCCACACTATCAGAAGACTAGAAGAAAGTGAAGACCTGATCATTAAAGATCATGGTGAATTAGTTTAATTAATTATATGCTTAACAGTCTATGATTACACTGTTTTTCAAAAGGAAGGACCTGGGTCTTGGTGAGTTCCGAAAGTCTTGTTTTCAGCGTAGGGTCATTTCCTGAATTTAAAATTAACAGAAGTGGGACAATGGCGCTAGCGATACATTGAAAATGATAATGAATAATCGTGTATCCCTACGGATCATCAGTGTGAGTTGTCGTTTGTGTATCCTATTGGTGGCAAAGGTTGGTTTATGCGTGATTTTGAAACAGCAAGTATGAAGGATCAAAGGTAAGTGTTTATCACACAATTGAGAAGGTGTGTTTTGTTAGTATGAAGCTTAGTCTTCCCGATGATTCTTTTCATTTTTGTAGTTGATCTGGTATGGTAGCAATAGATTATTACCTGTATCGATTCTGAAATTAGTATAGGGGTGGTTCAGAAATCTATGTAAATCCTTTTATGTATTATTTAAATTAATCCAACCAAGAGTATCTTCTGGTTCAATATATTCTCTATGTTGACTAATGATCGTATGAAGCTCTTTGGCTACCTCAAGATTTTCATTGTAGACATTACTTGACTGATAAGGATCCTTTTCTATATCATAAAGTTGAGCCAGAGGAGCGTTATCTTTTAACAAACCTTCTGCAGTGAAATCACTATTTTTTTGTTTGGTTAATTTAAATGCTGCTGCGCCACCGAGTAAATGATTACCAACTTTTTTTCCTTGAAAGCCTCCTTCGTCTTGTGCTGGAATGTAAACCCATTTTCCTTTGCGAACAAATAGATGTGCCGGGCTATTGGGAGAGATAACGAGTTCGTCTCGCAGAGGGTTTTCTGGATTTCCAGTTAGGGTTTCCAATTGATCTATACTATCGACTCCTTCATCATCTTCTAAAGGCCGTTTAACAATTGATGCAAAGGTAGACATTAAATCTGTTTGGCAGAGCAAATTATTTGAAATGGTATTTGCGGGGATTTTACCTGGCCATTTGGCAATAAAGGGTATGCGATGACCTCCTTCCCAAGCACCAAATTTAAAACCTAATAACTTACCATTGAGTTGGTGTCCAGCTTTCCATGCGTTTTGACCGCCAACATTGAGCATGCCTCCGTTATCACTAGTAAAGATGATGAGTGTATTATCTGCAAGTCCCATATCTTCGATAGTATTGTGAATTTCACCGACCATCCAATCCAGTTCATGTATAAAGTCTCCATAAACACCGCAATCACTTGTACCTTTGAATTGTGGGGCAGGGGTGAATGGATGATGTATATTTGTGGTTGCAAGATATAGGAAAAATGGTTTATTTTTATCGACGTCATTTATCCATTCAATTGATTTGTTAACAAAGGTTGTTCCAACCATTTCGTCTTTGTAGAGTTCATGGGCCTTTTTAGCACCTCCGATATAATCATAACCATCCTTTTCGGGCCATTTTTCTGTTACGGATTTTATTCCAAATACAAATGGGTCTTCGGGTTCATAACCCACCACATGATGGTTTTCTACATAAACATAAGGAGGACTACTGTTTACAGTGGGGAGTCCAAAAAAGTAGTCAAAACCCAATTCAAGAGGTCCGGGTTTTAATGCACAATTCCAATCGGGTTTTGTTTCTCCAAACCCAAGATGCCATTTGCCAATCATTGCGGTGGAATAGTTGGCATCTTTTAATAAACTTCCAAGAGTTAGGTGTTTGGTATCAATAGCCAAAGAGTTTTTAGCATCAGTTGGTCCCCAAAAATTTCTTCTTAGAGGGTAACGACCTGTGAGCATTCCATATCTTGAAGGTGAACAAACAGCAGAAGCTGCATGAGCGTCGTAAAATTTTCGACCCTCATTCGCGAGTCGGTCTATATTAGGTGTTTTGACTTTACTGGCACCATAGCAACTTAAATCGCCATAGCCTAAGTCATCTGCGTTGATGAGGATAATATTTGGTTTGTTAGAGTTAGTATTCTTTATCATGAAATATGAGATAACTAAAATTATGCTCAGTTTTGCAGTATATTCCTTGAATTATAAAAATA
>Ga0233432_10003847_pt1 | contig 13460 bp, 4 predicted proteins | sample SI_122_August201_6_FD_179870 | JGI IMG/M metagenome (GOLD analysis project Ga0233432, IMG submission 179870) | Seawater microbial communities from Saanich Inlet, British Columbia, Canada - SI_122_August2016_10_MG | ecosystem: Environmental > Aquatic > Marine > Inlet | place: Canada: British...
AACGGCGTAGACAGATATGATTTGTCAACCAATCAGGCATTATCTTCTTGGAACTCAGGAAACGTACTTCATAGCGATACAATTACACAAATTACATCGGCAGGAAATCAACTGCTCTTTTCCTCTCCAGACAACGGGCTTGCCCGGTTTAATTGGAACTCGGGCTTCTGGCTTGCAACATGGAATGATGGAAACTGGCTCGCTTCAAATACAGTTTCCGGTGCGCAAGCATATCAAGACACACTTCATATCATGAGCGGAGACCAACTTCATCGCTACGATCTTTCAACAGGTGTTTTCGGAACGTCAATCGATCTAAGCCAAATGAACCTTACAGAAAACGATGCGAACATGATGATGCCCTGGTCACCTGTCGGTGCTCGTGCTCCATCAGCAATGATGCATGCTATGACTGACGGCAGTCGTCTTGTCCTCATCGACGCTACAATGCAAAGCACAATGCAACGGGAAATTGTCATCGCTAGTGGGCCTTCTGGCTCTGCAATGAGCGATGCAGTCGAACACGATGGAATTCTCTACGTGGCAGGATTTTCGTCGGAGCAACTGGATCGATTCGATATCGCAAACTCGCTTTGGCTTACCTCCCTCGACGTAGGAGACAAAATTACTGTTCTTAGCCTAGCAGGAGATACGATTCTTGCTGGAACTGCCAATGATGGAGTGTTCCTGATCGAAGATGGGGCAATTCGAGCCAGTGTTCCTGCGGGCAGTGACACTCCCGATCCATACATTCTATCTTTGGCGGCAGCAGGAGACTGTGGTGATGTCCAAGGTTGTAACATCATATCCACTCAATCAGGCGGAGTGTACAGAATAGATGCTGATTCGACAGCAGTTGGTTCGGCAACTCTTCTCAGTGAAGGTAGCATTGTAGGTCAAGATATTGCAATCTATGCCGGCATATGCTACGTAGCAACAACTGATGGACTTCTTCGATATGAGATTGTTAACGATACATTCCTTGCTCCTTGGGGATCGACTGGCGTCAATGGTGTCGACAATGCTCCTGTAGCAGTCATTGGAGACATCGTTCACATGGGCTTGTCTGGATACGGTGTTGCTCGTAAAAACCTCTTGACTGGAGAGATTTTGACACCTCTCAATTCCGATACAACGAACATGCAAACAAATACCATCTACGCTCTTGAAGCAAGTGGTAGCGATTTGTGGATTGGAACAAATATTGCAGGATACATTTGGGATGGGTTCTCCGTTAGCGAAACAACAATCGGACCACGTAGCGACTGGACGAAGCGGCCTTCGCAACATTTTGATTACGTTCTTGATGGAAATGCTATGTGGTCTGGGACGAATATCGGCGTATGCAAATACGACTTGTCTGGAAACATTGCCGACTGTCTCAATGTCTACGATGGCATGCCAAACTGGGCAACATATGCAGTTGGCGTCAACAGTACGACTGTCTTTGGAGGAACGTTCTCAGGTGTAGGACTCGTCGAGAAATCGAGTTTCAGTGTTGTTGATGTTTGGGATGCTGGAGAACAGACAGACAATGCAGTCGTGGAAATCATCGATGATGTTGCGTACATCGGACTCAACGGAGTAGGCATAGCCCGATGGGACATTGCTAACAGCACATGGCTTACAACCTGGACTACAAGTAACGTCCTTGACAATGGAAATCAGTTCGTCACGGGTATGATCGAAGACATCAGACCTGGCTATATTTGGATTGGTGGGGAAGATGGTTTCCAATTAATCAACACAATCACAGGTGCTGAAGCCTACGATATCGAAACCACAGACAGCCTTTATGTTGGCAATGGCGACCCATATGATTTGACTCTGTATGGGTACACAATGTATTACCACCAAGGGGCATCAAGCGATAGCATCTATGGGATTGACGTCGGGAACTTCACTGCAATAACTCCGCTCGACGCGGGTCAGGAAGTTAACGAGAACGGTGGCGATGTCAAAGGCATGACCATTGTTGGTGACACACTTCTCGCAAGCGTTGCTTCCGGACAATGGTGGAATACAGACGGAAGTGGAGGAATCGCTCAGTACGATTTGACTTCCAATTCTTGGAATACTTCCATTCTGCCAGAAGGCGCAGTTGACAGAGTTACAGCATTCAACTCGTCCACTGGCCACACATGGATTTCTTGGGGAGAAATCGAACTTGAAGTCTACAGCCCAAGCGGAACAAAACTAGGCTCGTGGGATACACTTTCTTTCCCTGTTCGTGAGATTATCGAGTACGATGGTTTGATTCTGTTTGCCACTGAAAATGGTGTTGAACGATTCAACGAGTCCTCCTTCCAATGGGAGGCAGCATGGACGCCTGGTAACGGCCTGCCTAGTGCAATGGGAGATTGGATCGGTGAACTGTGGACAGACGGAACCACCTTAGTCGTAGGTTCAGCGAGCTTTGCAGGTTGGGGCGGATTCCAACGAGGTACAATCGGTCAACTCGATGCATCCGGCACATGGACAACATACACAACTGGGCAGAACGGAATTCCAAATGGTTACCCGATCTCAATGAATACATGTGGCTCATACCTTTACGTTGGACTCTTCAACAACAATGGAGGCATCGCATACATCGACCTCGTAAATACAACTGTTGTCGGCTCTTTTACCACTTCTGTGCTAAAGAGCGGCCGGGTTGCAGCAGTTGCTTGCGACTCTGTAAATACCTTGTACGTAGGATATGATGCAGACAACCGTCCGATTTCGAAGTACGACACGACTCAATCCGCATGGATTACTGAAATTACATCGAATGGAAACGGAATTCCCAGCGACCCTGTGTGGCTTGATGCATTCAGTTACGCGAATGGTAAATTGCTCGTTGGTTATGATGAAACTGGAGGTTTTGCAGCAATTTCAACGCTTGGTCCAATTTCTGGCCAAGCGATTATGCAATCTGTTGGAACTGCAGTTACCTCAATCAAATACAGCGGGAACGAATGGCTCATTGGTCAAGCAGGAGGAGCAAGCGGCTATTCTCACGTCGACATCCTCAGTTCTACTGGATTGAGTACTGGGTTCGAATTGCCAGCCTTGGTGAGCGGAAACATCGAAGCAATGGTTAGCGACGGTTCTCGTATCTGGGTCTCAACATATTCTGTCACAATCAACGGGAACAATGCAGGGCCTGGATCAGGTGGCATTTTACAAGGCACATTCAATTCCAGTGGAGGTATTGATTGGAATGAGGGTTGGTCCTTATCGTTCGGTAATCAGGTAAACTCTATGCTCATGGAAGGGACCATGATTTACATCACCACACAGAACGGCGGCATGTACACTCTTGATACTGTTTCAAACGTGCTGCAAAAGAAAAATGGCGCAGTCCACGACAGTCATGATGGTATTGCCTTGTACCAATCTGGAGGTGTATCGTCACTCTTTATTGGATTGCTTGGCACATCATCAACTGCTGCTGGCGTTCAGGTTTTCGATATTCCAACCCAGCAATTCACAAGCGGGCAACTCTTATCTGGGCTCCCTTCAGACAACATCCAAGGATTTGCCTTTTCAAATTCCCATGTCTATATTGCCACACAAAACGGAATCGGACGCTGGAATCTAACGACGAATGATTGGGATAATCCGCTAACGACAACAGACGGCCTACCAACTTCAAACATCGAAGATATTCGATTTATCTCAAACACACTTTACATCGCAAGCCCGAGCGGGCTCACACAATACATCCCAGCCACAGGGGCAATGAACACAAACACTACCGCAGATGGGTTACTCGGGAACTCTGTCTGGTCTATTGAAACCTACACAACCAATCAAATGGGAACATGGTTGATTCTCGGGCACGATGGAGCAGGATCTGAACGCCCAGGCCTTACTGTCATCGACACATCATCAAATTCTGTTGCTGCTACTCATCGATTCGACCAACTACCTTCCAATTACATTACATCGGTTGCTTCCGATTATGGAGGCATTCACATCGCAACTGACGTCGGGCCTTTGGTTCATTACAATGGCTTAACCCAAGAGTTTGAAGATGGCCTTGCAAGTTCCGATCTTCCTTCTTGGCCAATCTATCGAATGGACAGTGATGGCACGCATTTGATGATCATGGGAACTTCTGGAATGGCCATTCTCGAAGCACAAACTAGTACACATTCAATGCTTAAATCTGCATTTGTACAAAACCCAACCAACGTCGCAGTTGGAGCGAATGGATTCTGGCTGACAACTTCTGATGCTGGTTTGAGAGGATGGACGCCAGCTACTGCGTTTAACGAAATGGAGACAATAAGCGTACGGTATGCCGATCCGCTTAACATCGGTTTCGATTCACAATATATGGAAATCACTGATATGACTCATCCAGGGCTTCAAATCGACCTTGTCACTCAAGACAACCCTGTGAGTCTCGATAGTGCAGTTGGAGTTGCTGGTGTACACGGGCTTCTGTTCCAAACCGTACCCCTAGTCATGACATCTCCTGTCGCAAATGCGGCTGTGTGGGCCCAATCGAGTATGCTCAGGTATGAGGCTGTATTGGAACTTGACAACACGACAGGGGTTGAAAGCAGCCTTCAACTTGCAATCAACAACGGCCAACTACTCAACGGATCGCGTATCGTTCCAATTAAACTCATTGCGCCAAGCAACGGAACAATCGAAGTTCGACTTGTCTATGATTGGGTACGAAAGGATACGCCAGTAGAGATTGCAGATATGTATGACCGGCCTGACGATGGTGGTGGTGCATTAACTGTTGAATGGTCTCTTGTTCACGACCCAGATTTCAATCGGTACCTCGTCTATGTTAACGACGGCCCATGGGATTCCTTGCCAACTGATATCAACCTCGCTGGAAGAACTATCGATAAGACTGAATCACTCCACAGTCGCCTCAAGGTGGACGTAACGACTGCTAATGGCGTACCTCTTGTTGATGGAGTTGAATACTACGCCCTTGTTGTTGTCGAATACAATAACGGCAGATTTGGATTGCCGAGCCAGATTGTAGGACCGGTCACAACAAGTAACGAAGTTCCAACTCCACCGGAATGGGCTTCTGCTCAACCACTCGACGGTGGTGTAGAAGGTGACTTGGATACTGAATGGGCTCGTTGTTCAGCACTTGATCTTCTCGAAACTCGAATCTACACATCAACCCAATCGATGAACGATATCTTAGGCTTACCCGTTGCTTACACCGTGTTGCCTACGGAAGGAAACCTAACCATCCTCAATCTTGATGCTGGAAAGCCATATTGGCTCGGATTCACATGTGTTGATACCAGTGGACAAGAGGATATTATGAATGCGACAATCATTGGACCAGTTGTACCAACTGGTGGCATCGATGATGGGCAAGCTCCTGCGAAACTCGAGAACGTTTGGGCAATCGACACGCCTAACGATGAGGGTGGAAGAATAACTGTTGGATGGGACCAGAGTGATGCTAATGATTGTGCATTTTACACTGTCTACATGATTACAGGGGTTGTCTTCGTAACACCTCCTACCTCAGTCGCTGGATTCTCCGCAGCAACAGTAGTCAATTCCTGTCAAGAGAATGCGACCATTGTGTCGCAATTGGACGATTTACCACTTGTTGATGGTCTTGAATATTACATCGGTGTCGTCGCTTACGATACGTGGTTGAACGCTGAATTGAACAATGTGAATATCGTTCAAGCAACACCGCTCGACAATTCAGATGGAGCCTCTATGCCTCCATCTCGAATTGAAAATATTCAAGCCTTCGATCATCCGAACGATGACGGTACCGCAATCGATGTTGTCTGGTCCATATCTTCTGCTGATGATTTCAGTCATTACACCGTATGGGCTGCTGACAAGCCTGTTGATGATATTTCATACCTCTGGAATGCCTATGGAGACAACCCTACAACCTGTGGTTGTATCTCAATCGATAAGCAATGGATTAATGAAGATAAGAATCCAATTGAATTAACGCTGAATACTGCATTGTACGGGGATTCTACACAAACAAACGATTTCTCATCTGCAGATACGCCAAAGTTAATTCAACCAGAAATCGAACTCTTCGTAACAGTAACTGTTCATGATTTGCAAGGGAACGTATACATCGATTCTTTGTTGTCTGCGAGTGTCATACCAATCAATAATCTGGAGGATATAACACCTCCTCCACGTCTTGATGATATCGACCTCAGTGACCGCCCTATGGACGATGGCTCGGCTCTTGATTTAGAATTCGGACTCTCAACTGCGAGCGATATTTACCAATACGAAGTCTACGCTGCTTCATGGTCATTCACAAGTGTTGGCGTTGGATCGGATGGACCCAATGTGCCAATAATGACACTTGATAGACTACCAGAGTTCCCAATCAGAATTACAATTATTGCTGGTGATCTTCCAGTACTTCCAGGGCAAGAGACATGGGTGGCTGTCGTGGCTGTAGACTCTTCTGCAAATGCGCAAAAAACCGATTTGACCGTTGTGTCCTCACAATCAATTGACGATGGAATCACTGATCCAGGTAACTATCTCCCAACAATCGATGGAGTCACCTTAGCGTGGGTTGCTGAAACAGATATCCTAGTCACTTGGAATCACACGAATGACTCAGGTGTTGAAGGTTATCAAATTCATATCTCTGATGAAGATTTCATGGATATCTCTGATGCCACATTTGTCGGCGATACTCTAACTGCGAATTCATTCGTCATAACCTCAAGCATCTTTGCTGACCTCAGCAATAAATCTGCATGGTATGTCTCAGTGACTACATTTGATGAGAATCAAGTTCGTCAATCTGTAGATGCTCTGATGATTAATGCGGTTGATAATGGAGTTGTAAACACCGATGATTCAGATGGTGGAACTGATTTCCAATCACTTCTGACAACACCGAATCTTCTCGCTGCAGGCCTTGTCTTTGTCTCGTTGATTTTACTCGTCGCTATCGTTCGTGGCCGTGGAAAGAAGTCGAAGAAAGACAAGCAATGGGAAATCCAAACTGCCACTTGGGGACTTGGAGATGATGATGCTTGGAATTCACCGCCTGATGCAAGCGTACCGCCGCCACCACCTGTTGAAACAGGTTCCCTCTTCCAAGCTGCTGAGCGAATTCAAAGTCAGCCACTTGATCGACAAGAATACGCTGCTCCACGGCCGGTCATGAATCCTGTACGTGCACCTGTTGACAACACTATCCTGAATGATTTGGATATTGGAAACAAGCAAAATACTTCGAGCCCAGGTATCGATACGTCGTTCTTAGACGATCTTCTTTGATACCGTGATGCTCAAGTCATAGGAATGACAGGTAGTGATGTGAGCAGCATGCAGCGACCTCCACGTTCTGCTGTGTTTACAACCCTGCAGCATTCAAAGGAGCGGGGATTGTTTCTTTTCAAAGAACATTCAATTCGGTTCCAAGAACATGCTGAGAAACTGAAAATCGAATTACCGAACGGTTGGAAAGAAAATGTCTTGAATCAAGTTGCCTCAATGGAATCAGAGATCCAAGATGGGCTTGTACGAATTGAGTATAGTTCCGAAGGGAAGTGGAGTCTTTCCAAGAGAAAGTTTACGATGCGAAATGAGGCTTGCGATGCAATTACTGTTTCAGCAAAGATATGGCCAAAAAGAATCGCTGGAACAAAACACGCTGCTTGGGAAGCATACCATGAAGCAAGGCAATATGCTGAACAATCTGGAGCAGATGTTGCATTATTTGTTCATGATCACGCCATTGTAGATAGCGATCGTGGCTCACCAATCCTCCTTGATGAAGATGGAACAATTTGGTACAGCTCTTCACCCCAATCGGTTGATGGAATTACACTGCATTCTATTTTACCGGACCTGAAAGCTGCCGGTTTCCCCGTTCAAAAGGGAATACTCAACGAACGCATGGTTGCGCGTTGTATCGAATGTGTTGTTCTAGGAAGTGGACTTGGTGCATCAACAATTGAATCAATTGATGGCGAAGAAATCGGAGATGGGACGACACGTCTAACGGATCTGTGCAGGGTTGCGTTAAGGAGTCTCGAAGGTGATTCTTTCGCATGGACGGAGGTGAAGTAAATCGAACCTCTTCTCTCATTACGGAATGCATTGCAGTCTCGTGGATTGCTTGGAAAAGATGCTTCTGAATTTGGCTCGCCCGATGAAATGATGTTGCTTTCTTCGGGTCCAAAAAGTCATCTTTCTACATTTTCTCTTCTTTGTGGACCGAGCACAACTCGAATAATTATTCGACAACCTTCCAGGATAACCACTCCTCCAATGACACCTCACTCACCATTGAAAGGTGAAATCTGTTTAACAGAATCTGCACCGATAACTGCTGAATTTCAACAGTGGACTGGACAATCATGGGAAGCAAAAGATACATTCAGCTCGAGGACGATATCTGATATTCTTCGTCACTTTTGTCCCGAAGAAGAAGTTGTGTTTGATCAGCATCTCGCTTCAATTCCGATCAATGGCCCATTTTGGACAGGCGCCTTCTCCTATGATATTGTTCAATGGACTCAACCAATTGGATTACAATACCCACCCAGGGAGCATAAACTGCTTTCCATATTGTGGAGGGTTGACAAATGCATCGTTCATTGTAAGAAAACAGATGTAATGATGCCATATTCAACAGATGAACACTGGAGGAAACTTGTAAATTCAACTCTCTCAAATCATGAAAGGATTGAAATCATTCCCTCTGTAACATCTTCACATTCTCCAACTTCAAACTGTTCTGATGAAGAACACGAACGAATTGTAGAAACAATTCATTCCGCAATCAAAGACGGGCAGTTGTATCAACTCAACTATGGCAGAACCTGGGAAGGCCCTATTGCATCTGAACCGTGGGACGTACTGTGTCATTCCGTTTCATCGAATCCTGCTCCGTTCTCTGGATTTGTTCATGTTAAAGACGAAGATTTAGCACTCATATGCGCTTCACCTGAATCTCTACTCTCTACTAAAGGCGATGTCATCACGACTGCTCCTATCAAAGGGACTCGCCCAAGAGGCGCATCGTTTGCAGAAGAACTTTTATTGAGAGAGGATATGATTTCGGATCGAAAAGAGCGCGCTGAACATCGAATGCTTGTTGATCTCATGCGTAATGATGTGGGAGCAATTTCAAAACCAAATCAGATATGGATTAAACGATTTGATGTCGAAACCTATGCTGAAGTTCAGCATCTTGTAACTCGTGTACAGGGACGATTGAAAGATGGTCTTGATGCCTTTGATGCCTTTCAAGCTGTATTTCCAGGTGGATCAATTACTGGTTGTCCACGAACCGTAGTATGTGCTGCAATCGATGAATTAGAGAAACAACCACGTTCATTTTGGACAGGCTCGTTGGGATGGTTTGAGGCAAAGACGAACATCTCTTCTTGGAATATTATGATTCGAACTGCGGAATTGACTAAGGATCTAAATGGATGGAATGCGAGAGTGACAGCAGGTGGAGGAATTACAATTGAATCAAATCCGAAATCAGAAGTGGCGGAAGCAAAATGGAAAGCTAATGCCTTATTGAGATCATGTGGCTGGATGGATGATGATCGTCTCTCAATCCCTCGCGGGGACCTCTCAATTCATTCCCTACCAATCGAAGGCGATTTGAAATCAACTCCAGTGTCAAACGCTATTTTTACTGAAGAATTCAAACATAATTCGGTGTTGCTTATCGATAACCTTGATTCTTTCACATTCAATATTGCTCACATGATTTGTGGTCTTGGATACGATGTTAACATTCTGAATGGAAGAAGCAGTTCTACTACTTCTGCAAAAGAAATCATGCAGCAACTCAATCCATCACACATTATTCTTGGCCCAGGCCCTGGTTGGCCTCAAGACAGCCCATTGACAATGGAGTTCGCAACGATGGCTCTTGCTGGTGAATTGCCACCAACGCTAGGAATATGTCTCGGCCATCAAGCAATTGGCATTGCCGCAGGTTGGCATTTGATCCATAGTCCATCTGGTCCAGTACACGGAACTCCAGTGGAATGTCAACATAACGGAGAAGGGTTATTTTCGAATCTGTTAGAAATCAATATGACGAGATACAATTCTTTGACCCTTCTTTCTTCAGATAATCGAAATGATTCATCCGTTATTATCGACGCAACTGACGCAACAAAATCTCTTGTTTTAGCAATACGAAGTAAAACACATCCAGTTTTCGGAGTCCAATTTCACCCAGAGTCTGTTGGAAGTCAATCTGGAACGCTTATCCTTGATGCTTTTCTAAATTATCAAGCGCATGGTTGAAATGACGGTAGTCGGTGGAGTGACCTGAGGGAGAGAGATGCCAACCTGTCGCCTATGTTCTGCAACCTATCCTCGTGAGTTCTTCATCCATGGAAATGGACCAAATACGCAAGTCTGCACACGATGTGGTGTTGAACACGGAATGGTCAGTAAGGATGATGCCCCTAACCTCTATGATGATACACTAAAATCTGCACGATTGAGTACAGTCTCCCGCCGATACCGGCCTTTCCTATACCTCACAGTACTCTGGGGGCTTTACATCACAACTGTTCGCAATATCAGCCCATGGGGCATGTACATGTTGATCATGCTCACATTACTCACGCTTGCATCTCTTGTACTCTTCATTACAAGCGGAGCAAGGTACACGAGTACGCTTGCAAGATTGACTCCTGATTATGAGCGACCGGAAGGCCATTGATTCAAGATTTTGAATGAATGCGCAGAACGTCTCCATCAGATAGTTCATGTTCTGCTCCAACGATTCGTCGAGTGCGTCCATCAACACCCTTGATGAAACCATCACCAAGATCACTGTGAACTTTGTATGCGACTTTTTTGGCCTGTATACTCGATTCAACAACGAGGGCGTCTGGCAGTACGTTACCATCCCCATCGGTCCAATGCGATTCATCTTGAACAGGGTAAACGACGATTCGATCGAGTTCATCGAACAGAACCTTATCGAGTAATGTGGTAAGCCCAGTATCGCCCATGGATGTTAATCTCTGTTGAAGCAGCCCTAGGCCCTTTGTTTGAGCCTCATTGAGGAGACTAGCATCAGGAATTGAGAACGATGATTGTCCCGACGTATAGTCAATAAAACCTGCTTCAGCTGCTTTACGTAGCGCAAACTCTGTCTCTGCTGAGCAAGGAATGAATTGCGGAATGACTTCTGACAAATGCTCGACGACACCTTCTGGTGCGAGGTCTGCTTTGTTTCCTGCAATGAAAAGAGGAAACAGATGAACACGAACAGAGGATGCTAGAATACCAAGAATATCATCAGACCAATCCCATGGTGAGGTCATGTCTCCATGTTGCGAAAAGAATGAGTCAAACGAGCGTTGACAGATACTCTGCGTTGCACCTAATCCTGAAAGGCGGTCGTGAAGGAATTGAATGAAGCCTTTCACTCCTTCAGCTTGTATTTTTCGAGCACCGCGTACCCAACCGTCTTTGAGAAGGCTGAGTATCCAAGCATCTAATTCGTTTGTTAGGAAAGAAACTTCTGCGAGAGCTTGTTCTATTGCCTCTTCTTTTGATTTCCCAGCACCTATCGGATTCCCTTCTGCATCGGTTGTACCTGCAACATCGATGACTTGAATCAGTGCATGGCATTCTGCAAGGTCTGAAAGGAAGGCGTTTCCTCTTCCCCTTCCCTCGCTTGCACCTGGGACTAGTCCTGCGACATCAACGAGCATACAGGGGACGTATCTTTGATGAGATTCGCACGATCCTGTTCGCGGATTACAGATACTTCCGCCCCGATCTAAGGATAATTCGGCTCTTCCATCCTCTTCTAAGCGTGTACGGAGTTCACCACATGGGCATGGAAGTCGACTCGGAATAAACGAAATTCCAACGTTAGGATCTATTGTACAGAACGGATAATTCGCAATATCAACAGAGATAAGAGTAGATGCTGCAAAGAAGGTTGACTTCCCTACATTCGGTTTTCCGACCAATCCAATTCGCACGGAGAGCCCGCCTAGAATCACTCTTCTTCAGAGAAGGGGTTTGGTCGAACACGAGCAATTGCAATATCCAATTCAGGGAGGTTAATTCGGCCATCACCATCGATATCAATCATTTCCATGAGTTTCATTACATCCCATGGAGGGAGGTCTGCAATCTTTGAATTAACAAGAGCCTGTTGTAGTTCATATCCATCGATCGTACCTGAATCATCTAGGTCAATGGAATTGAAGAACTCAAAAATTGTCATCCCTTTCTTTTCCAAGTAATCAGAGAGCATCTCTAGTTCGGTTTTAACGACTGGGAATTCTGTAACCTCATCGTTATGAAGTGTTGATGATACTTCGATAATTTCGACTCCTCCTTCGTCTTCAACATCGTCTCCAACTACGAGAACGGTGTCAACACCGACGCCTCGCTGCAAGAGTTTGCGGATTGAGGACTCACCTGTTTGAAGAGAATAGCGGGCAATATCAGAGGTTGTCGATGCAGTCGTATCGGTCTTCATTCCACCGACTGAAGTTTTGATGAGGTTCATAAAGAGTAGAATGATTCCAATCGAAGTAACATAGAACAACACTGCTGCTGTAAGGCTGAATCCGCCGTCGGTCATTACAACATCTTCACTGCCAGAATCAAGAAGTGCCTTTTCTGTGAAGTCTCCCATGATCTTAGCCACGGTCGAGGTGATGCCACCAAAGGCAACTAAGAGTGTGGTTAGAGATACTGAGGAAGAAGAAGACAACTGTCTATTTGCTGCGAGTGGATATGATTCGCTGATACACGCAACAGCCATGAGGCCGCCTACTGTCCAAAGGAATCCGATATCAACGGTTGTAGCCATATCGTTGAGTGTTCCCAAACCGATGAAAACATCCAGAGATGTGAAGTAGCCTCCGATAGCAAATATTGGGAACGCAATCATTGCAAGTGTTGCTGCCATTGCACCTGGTCGAGCGACGATGCCAGTGGCGTTTCCTGCTGCTGTCATGATGATGTTGACCGAACCTGCAAAGATTGGAAGAAGAGCCAGCGTCATTAGGATAGCGCCGAGATTTTCGAGTAATGTGCCTGCATCGGCTGAAGTCATCATGAACGGTGGGAGCGTGATGAAGAGAAGGAGCATGCTTGCCTTTGTCATCGAGTCAGACCAGATTGGGCGGCTTGCTGCACGCGGAACCAAATGGTATGCGACTGCAAAGAAGAGAGAAATCATAACCCATGATTGAGTCATTCTTTCACCAAGCCAGACGACTTGTGTGGTGTCGGTCAACTCGCCAAAGAAGCGGAATTGAGACCCGAAGATGAAGGATGCAAGAGCCATGAATACAAACCAGTTGCTTGCTTGAATTGTCTCGCCCTTGCGTTGAGCGACTGTGAGTAATACGTTGATCATGACTGCAATGACAATGAATGCACGCAATGAATGCATGAACAAATCTTGGAGAAGTGTCTCGTTCTCAGTGCTAAGTTCTGTCAAAAGACCGAGAAGC
>Ga0233432_10003848_pt1 | contig 13455 bp, 21 predicted proteins | sample SI_122_August201_6_FD_179870 | JGI IMG/M metagenome (GOLD analysis project Ga0233432, IMG submission 179870) | Seawater microbial communities from Saanich Inlet, British Columbia, Canada - SI_122_August2016_10_MG | ecosystem: Environmental > Aquatic > Marine > Inlet | place: Canada: British...
TGCTGTAGGATCTACTGCAAGTGTTCCTTGTAGTTGGACATCACCTAAAAATCCTGACAGATTAATTTGTATGGTATGTAAGCCGTCACTACGTCCGTAGTACCCGTCCCCTTTGAATTTATCACCCGTATGAGTCTGTACAGTACTGTCTCCTACGTGTGCTTGATTTGATAAAATTGTTATACTGTTTGCCATATAACTATTTATCAATATCGGACTTGACTAGTAATTTGTCGATACGCCTAATATTTGATGTAACTAAGTGACATAACGCTATAGTTTTTTCATCTCTTGCATAAAAATACATGCCGTTAACAAATCCTTGTCTTAATAATTCATCTTTAAGCACAGGCCCAATCTTTATTAAATTAGGATTAGCTTCTGCCCATTTAGCAAATGACTCTTCTCCTAGTTTACTTCCAAATGTAACCTTATAGTTGTATCCGTTACTGTTGTCTAATAGAATTACATTTTCTTCTTTAAGTGCCGGAATGTACAAAGCATTAGGTTGCCATAATCCGTAAACTTGATTAGGATTAAGTTGCTTAGAAATATTAATGATCCAGTCAATACTATTTGAATATATATTTAAGAAGCTAAAGGATACACGAAGTTTATAATCGTCAGCCTTAGTGAAGAAACGATAAAGTTTCATAGCATCAATGAATTCATCTTTGTTTACTTGTATTTCACGTAGGCCTCTGTATACAGCAAGTTGACCAGTTTTACCTAGATCAACTTGTGCTTGTACACTATCAAGTACTGACTTAGCCTGCGGAAGATTTTTCTCTCGAAAGAATCTTGCTAACGGATTTTTTATTTCAAGTCGATAAAGATATTTGCCGTAAAATAATTTATTTGATTCATATCGATTCAATAACTTTACTCTCTAATACATTAAGTGTGAAACTATCATCGACAAAATCAATATGTAGTTTACCACCATTTCTAAGATCACCAAACAACAGTTTACGTGATAACGGGCGTTTAATTTCTTTATCAATTACTCTTTGTAATGGACGAGCTCCATTTTTACTATCAAAACCTTGCTCAACTAATGCATCGAGTGCTTCGTTAGATATTTCAATAATAACACCTTTGTCTTTAACCATTGTTTTAAGTTCAAGTAAAAACTTACCAACAATTTTAATCATTACTTCTTTGCCTAATTTGGCAAATGTAATAGTACCGTCAAGTCTATTTCTAAACTCTGGAGCAAAAAACTTTTTAAGTTCTTTATCTTCGTATTCTGAAGAATCAAAATCTTCATCAAATCCAATAGTATTTTTCTCAGCTGCTTGCGCACCTAAGTTAGTTGTAAGAATTAAAATAGAATTACGTGCATCTGCTTCTTTACCGTTTGAACCTGTAACTTTACCATTGTCCATAACTTGCAATAAGATTTGAGAAACATCTGGGTGTGCTTTTTCAATCTCGTCTAGTAGTAGTACACAATTAGGATTTTCTTGTAATTTTTCAATCAACTGTCCGGAAGATTCTTCATGACCAACATAGCCCGGAGGCGAACCAATTAGTTTAGCAACTGAGTGTTTCTCTTGATATTCACTCATATCGAAACGCACAAGTTCTACACCAAGTGCTGATGCAAGTTGTTTTGCTGTTTCAGTTTTACCTGTGCCAGTTGGGCCCATAAACACAAAGCTACCAATAGGTTTGTCAATAGGTTTTAGTCCCGCTTGTGCTACAAGTATCTTATCAACAATTGCTTCAATTGCTTCATCTTGTCCGTATACTTCGCCTTTGAGATTCTTTTCTAGGTTAGCAAGATTTTCACTTTCTTTTTCAGAAACTTGCTCAGGCGGAAGATTAACTAATTTTGCAAGTTCAAATTCAATTTTACTTGCATCAACTTTTTTATCTGTTTCCATATTAAGTTTAAATCTTGCACATGCTAAATCAATTAAGTCAATTGCTTTGTCAGGTAGTTTTCTATCTGCTTGATATTTTACACTTAACTTTACTGCCTGTTCAATTGCATCTTCTGTAATTACAGTTTTGTGGAAATCTTCGTAGTAACGTTTAATGCCACGTAAGATGTCTTTGGTTACTTCTGCACTTGGCTCATCAACAGTAACACGTTGGAATCTACGCATCAACGCACGATCCTTTTCAAAGTACTTGCGATACTCATCCCAGGTGGTTGAAGCAACAACTTTAATATTACCTTTAGTAAGAGCTGGCTTTAGCATATTTGCTAAATCATTACTATTACCTTGTCCACCAGCACCAGCACCATTCATCATGTGTGCTTCGTCGATAAACATAATAGTATTACCTTTGCTACGCAATCCTGCTAGTACAAGTTTAAAACGCTCTTCGAAGTCTCCGCGATACTTACTACCTGCTAACATAGCACCAATATCTAACATGTATACTTCATATTCTTTTAAGAACTCTGGAACAGAATCATTAATAATATTGTATGCCATGCCTTCTGCAATAGCAGTTTTACCAACACCTGGATCACCTACTAATATAACATTATTTTTCTGTCTACGTCCTAGTGCTAACGCAATACTTTCTAACTCTTCAGAACGTCCAATAATTGGATCAATTTTATTTCGTTTTGCTTGATCGTTTAGATTTGTAGTAAATGCCTTTAGTGCCTTTGCACTTGCACCAGACATTTCTTCATCCTCATACTGTTCTTCAAATTCTGAATTTACATATTCGGCTAACTCTTCTTTTACAATCCCTGCTTTGTCACAGTAATAAACAGCATGACTTTTCTTTTCACTTAGCATACTCATTAATACATCACTAAGCTCGATCTCACTTCTACCAGCAAATAGTGTTTGTGTAAATGCTCTATTTAAAACACGCTCAACAGACGCTGTTTTCTTAGGCTTATATTTTGCTGTTTCAATAACAATCTCTTGAAGATTATTTTTTAAGTAGTGCTCAAGATTTGACTTTAAGTATTCAACATCTGCTCCTGCACCTTTTAACAAATTATAAAAATTGTCAGAACACAACATTGCAAACAGTAAATGTTCAACCGTAACATATTCGTGTTGTAACTTCTTTGCATCTCTAATACTTTTTTCAAATACTACTTGCAGTTCTTTTCCTGGTTCAACCATTTACTTTTTTCCTCTTTGAAAGTTTTTTCTTTGCTCTATCTAATTTAAGTTTGCTTACTCTATTTACAAATTCAATACCGTGTAGGTGATCATACTCATGTAAAAAGCACCTTGCATCTATGTCTGTTAACTCTATTATACACTCATTTGCTTCAATGTCAAGAAATTTTACTAAAATATTTTTTGGACGAGATACATGTATTATTAGTCCAGGATGACTTAAACAACCTTCAGGCATTAACTCAGTTTCTTTTGAAACTTCTAACACTTGAGGGTTAATAATTGCAAATGGAGTTTTGTCTTCTAGCAAGAAAGGTTTCATAACAAATATTTGTGCATCTAATGATACTTGATTTGCAGACAGCCCGATACCGCCTTCCTGTATCATTAGTTCAACCATTTGTTCTTCAACTTCTTTTGCATTTAAAAAATTAAAACTAAACGGGCTAACTTGCTTTGATAGCCAACTGTTGGGGGATTTTACTAATTTAAGATCCATTTATTATTTCACCTATTTTCTGTATTTGTGCCGGAGTTAATGTTTGTGGTATCTCCGCTTCTATTTTTATAAGCATAGACCCTCGTCTATTTGTGTGCATGTTTGGCAATCCGTATCCGTTCATACTAAACGTTGAACCATGTTTTGTATTACTAGGTATAGTTAATGCTATATCTTTACCTTCTACAGTTTTTATATTCTGTTTACAGCCTGTTATTAATTGTAAACAATTTACTCTTAGTGTAAGTATTATATTATCGCCGGAGCGTTCAAAGTTTCGATCTCTACTAATATCAACTTGAACGTATAAGTCTCCTCTTGGTCCAGGAAAACTACTTTCTCCTAATCCAGAAAATCTTATAGTATCTCCGTGTTTTGCTCCAATTGGTATATCTAAGTCAACTGTTTGTTCTTGTCCGTTGCGTAGTCTATAAGTTGCAAGTACCTTTTTTCCTGTAATTACTTCTTTAAGAGTAATTGGAACTCTAATATTCACATCAGGATTACGAACCTGTTGTCTTCGCATGTTTGGATTGCCACCGAACATTGAACCAAATATATCTTCAAAGGGATTACCTCCCATGTTGCCAGTATTAAAGTTAAATGCTTGTCCGCCGCCGTTTTGCTGATGATCGTACATGCCCCGCTTTTGCGGATCTTTTAGTGTACTGTATGCTTCATTGATTTGTTTGAAAGTTTCTTCACTACCGCCCCTGTCAGGATGGTGCTTCATACTTGCTTTTTTGTATGCGCTTTTTAAATCTTTGTCGGAGGCATCTTTAGGAACACCAAGGATAGAATAATAGTCCATACAATTACTTATCGCACAGACTATTACGTAAACTTAGTACTGATTACTTCTTTTTGTTATCGGAGTATGCGTTACCAGCAAAGAATGCTGCTACAATTGCTGCTACTGAAACAAAGTATGTTGGAGCCATATCGCCTAGGATTTTGCCTGCTTGTTCTAGTCCAATCAATGCTGCAACTACAACTGCAAATGGATATAGTAACATACCGAATAGTGCAAACCAAGCCATGTTACGCATTGCGTCTCTGCGTAAGTCTGCATCTTCTAGTTCTTTTCTTTTGAACTCTAAGTACATTGCTTGTTCTTCTGTAGATACTTTCCCGTCACCGTTTGTATCTGCTGGATGGTGCCCTGCTGCTTTTACTTCTGCTTCACTCATTATCTTTTCCCCTCGAGATGTTTGATACGCTTTTCAAGCTCATCTATTTTAGATGTTATTTTAGGATATTTTACACGCCAAGCATTTGGATCATTTTGTAACCATGTCCAACCCCAACGCACTGCTAGGTATTCTAGTGCGGCATCAAACTTTTTTACTGCCCATGTTGCCATTCTTGTATCTTTAAACCAGAATAAAAATCCAGCGCCAAATACTGATCCGGCTAGTGCTGTATAAATCCACAAGCGATTGCTTGCCATTTGTTCAATCATTTCCCACATATTAATCCCTCAATTATTATGTAAGTATTTATCAGCCTTTGTTTAGTTAGGCCCACCGTTGTGTTTACGTTTTGCTTTCTTTTCGTCCCAGTCTTTTAGAGCTTTCTTAATTGAATCCTCTGCTAGTACAGAACAGTGTAATTTGATTGGAGGTAATTCTAATGCATCAGCAATGTCTTTGTCTTTGATTTCTAATGCTTGGGTCATAGTAAGTCCTTTTAACATTTCAACAAACATTGTTGAACTTGCTATTGCACTACCGCAACCATATGTTTTAAATTTTACGTCCTCTATAATGTCTGTATCAGGATTAACTTTTAAATCAAGTTTCATAACATCGCCACACGCTGGTGCGCCTGTCATTCCTGTTGCTACATTGGGATCGTTAGGGTCAAAGCGTCCTACGCCGTGACTTGCCGGGTTGTTCAGAACGTCCTCAAAACGCTGAACTACTTTATCTGAATATGCCATAAATTTTTAGTTATTAAGTTAGTATAACAAAACTACTCGTCGTTGTCAACCTTTTCAGGTTCATAATATTCTCTATACTGTTCTAGTGTAGACCCTTGTTGAATCATAAAAGCACGTATCTGTGCAAAGTTCTTAGCTAACAGTTCATAGTCGTCGTCGCTAATTCCAAACAGTACAGGATCCTTGCCTTCGTTCTTCATTTTAGTAAAAACTTCTTCTGCGTTTTCACTAGTAATTATTATCCATTTAATATCTTCTAGTTTAGGAGTTTCAGGATTAGGAAGTGCTAGAGGTGCTCTTTCTACTTCAGTAGTAAACACATCTAGTTTTTGTACTGAACTACATCCACTAATAAGGAATGTAATTGGGATTAGCAATACTAGGGCATTCGGAATTAATTTCAGATTTCTTAGTTGCATTTATCTCTTTCTCCGTTAGTGGTGCGCCCATAGCAATTTCTACACATCTCATTGCCTTGGCACTTGCACCATTTATAACTCGCTCAACTGATCTACTACGTTCAACAGCAAGTTTGCCGATATCACGTACTTCGCCTTGACCGTTAATTTTATTAAAGCGTTCGTCTAGTGCTGAAAACTCAGCGGCTAGTACTTTGTTTTGTTCTTGTAGTGTTGCATTGGCTGCTAAGATTGATTTGAAATCATTTTCTTGTTGTGCAATTACAGCCTTTTGTCCTTCAACTGATGCTTCTAATAATAGGTTATTTGCTATGGCTGTTTCTAAATCAGCCTTAACTGTTTTGTAATGTAAAAAGCCGCCACCCGCTGTAGCGAGGGCAACGACTATCATAGCAATTTTTATTGAGCTAAACATTTTAGTCTCCTAGGAGTACTCCAAGTGTTGCTGGACCTGCAATGCCATCAGCTACTAAGCCGTTGCTTGCTTGCCATTCTTTTAATGCACGTTCTGTCCCTGGACCAAATGCTCCGTCAGCACCAACGCCTAATGCTTCTTGCATCATTTTAACGCCTTCGCCTCGTGAACCTTTGCGTAGTACACCGATGTCATCTACATCAAAATCATCATCTCCTGCATCATCTGCAAGTGTTACAGGGTTACCAAATACTTCCATTGCCTTTTTGTAACGTGTTTGACGTGACTCAAGTCCAATGTTTCCGCCGTTAATTTTTTTAGTCATTTTTACAACGTCATCTGTATCTGCAATACTATTTAAATTGTTTGCGTCCCAGAACCAACAAGCTGACTCTACAGCACCTTTTGGTGTAGCAACATATTCTGCTGCTTCTTCTGCTGTCATATCAACTGTTTTACCAAAACGTGTATAGTTCTCACGACCAGTAAGTTGCTTTAGTCCACGTCCGCGGAATAACCAACCGTCACCTTCATTTGTATTGCCCATCTTGTACTTACGGAATTCATCCATATATACATAGTTTGCAATTTTTTCTGGATTACGTGCATACTCTTCAGGATCACGTCTTGTGTGTCCTGCTGGATGAACTCCTGTGCCAAAGTAACGACCAAATACTGCACCAAGTGCTTTTGCACTGTAGTTTAAATTTTCTTGTAATGAACGAAAGTTATTGCTTTCGTGAGCGCACTGGCTGATAAAGTGTGCAGCCCTTCTTTCTGAGTTAATACCATATTTAGGCATAACTGCTACTAGAGCTTCATACCAATCGTCAACTTCTTTGTTGCCAGGTATTAACTGTGCTAACTGTTCTTTTTGTAATTCAAACATTTTAGATCCTCTTTAAAACGAGACCCTTGCCTTGATTTTCAAATACAAGTTTGTCTCCATACTTACTTATGTTGTAGTCACCAATGTACTTGGTCAAAAAGAGTATTTCAGGATAACTTTCCATTATATCAAACTTACCATCAATGTTATCTTTGATTGGATTAACATCACCAAAATCAATAAATTCAAAAGCTAACGGATCTGCATACGCTTTTTTGATAGTTAAAGTAGTTTCTTTTAGATTAACTTGATCTATAAAACTTTTATTAAAAAATTCTTTATAGTTTTCCATACGTGATTCTTCTACTTTGATGCCGTAATTATCTGGATCGTTTGGAACTAGTTCTTCTAATGTTTCTTGTGACAAGTCTTGCGACCGCCAATTTTTATAATATCTAAATTTAAAATTATCTATTTCAGTAAGATTTTTAACACCGCCTATAATTTCTAGTATATTTTCGTGTGCTTTTTTATCTCTTGCCATTTCTACAAATACTTTATATGTACCGTCTGATTGTTCACCAGCTGTAACATCTGCATCTAAGATAAAGTTATAACCTCTTTCTAAGAAGTGCATTAAGTCATCGGCTGGAGCCTTTTCTTTTAAGCTAAAACTTAGTGTAAGAATATCTTTATCAGAACCCATCTTACTAGCAAATGAATCTATTTCAAAGATGTTATCCATCATATCTTTTAATGCGCCTTGACGTAATCCCATTAAATTGTCTCCTGTGGTGCTGCTTCTGGTGCTGCTGCGTCCGGAACTACTGCTGCATCTGCAGGTTGTGCTTCGCCTTGTGCTTGAGTCTGAGCAGCATTTGCCGGCTCCTCAGCATAACTATTTAAATCTGCTGCTCCGCCAATATCAGCAATAAGTTTTTTAGGCATTTTTATTTCTACAATCCAAATATCTTTACGATCTAGTTTACCTTTTTTACTACCAGGACGCATATCGTCAGGCTTAGTAATTTTTCTTGGAACTATTAATGAGTCTTTAGCATAAGATACTTTGCAGTCATAATCGAGCAAGCGTTTGCCGCCTGTTGGGTCTGGCATATCAGCTTTATCCCACATAAACGAACAAGTGACCCAGTGTCTATCTATAATAGGCCCTTCGCATAATTCTCCGTCTTCCCAATTTTTATAGACGTACAAGTCTAATTCGTCTAAGACTTTTTCAAAGTCTTTTAAAATATTGAATGAAGTATTACTATCGTAAATTGATTCAACATTTTTTATAATATCTAATACATCTTGCATATGTGAGAGTCCTATTTGGTTACATACTTATTTATCCGGAACGAAAACATAAACTATACTTTTTCTCTGTACAGCAAATGGTAAATACTTTTGTAGGAAGATGCCTACCTTGGCACTGTCCTATCAAATCCATAGCTCAATAGGAGGACTTAATGGGTGCAAAAAGAAAAGCTCAGAAACGGGCAGCAACACAAGGTAACAATAACGTTATCGAATTCAACACTTTCTCAAAAAAACAAACAGTACAATTACTTCCAAGAAACATACATCAAGAAACGTATATCCTAAAATTACTTGACGCCGAAAAGTCAATACTTTTTGCTATCGGCCCAGCTGGTACGGGTAAAACGATGCTTGCTGTACAGGCAGCTGTAAAAAAATTCAAGGAAGGATCTGTTGACAAGATCATAGTTACACGACCAGCAGTATCGGTTGACGAAGATCTTGGGTTTTTACCAGGAACGTTAGAAGAAAAGATGGCGCCTTGGACAAGACCTATATTTGATGTGTTAAGAGAATATTTCGAAGCACGCCAAATTACAGGAATGATTGAAGAAGGTATAATTGAAATTGCGCCACTTGCATATATGCGAGGACGTACTTTTAAAGATGCAATTATTATTGCAGATGAAATGCAAAACGCAACACCTAACCAAATGAAGATGTTATTAACGCGGTTAGGCGAAAACTCTGAAATGGTCGTAACTGGTGACCTAGCTCAAGCAGATCGATTAAAAGATAACGGTTTACTTGACTTTATTGGCCACCTTGAAACACGCGGTACCAACAAGCACCTGGACGTAGTCCGATTTGAACAAGGAGATATTGAAAGGCACGATGCTGTAAAAGAAGTTTTACAAGTGTACGGCGACGAATGATCTAAGTAGATTGGGGTGGCAAAGTGTTGCCCCAATCTTCAGTTCTTTCATCAATTTCTTTAATTTTATCGAATACAAATTTAATTTCTTCTTTAGTAGTGTAAGCACCCCAGCTAACTCTAACTAAATTATTTTTATTTGTTATTCCAGCAACTAATGGCTCTGCACATAAGTTGCCACCCCTAACACATATACTATCTGTACCTAACATTGTTGATATATCATCTGAGGTACTATATTGTGAAGCAAAACTAACTAATCCAGTATGTGAAGGCACTACTTTAGTTTTACAAAGTTCATTTGCATATTCAGCAAGCATTTCGTCGTGTGCTGTTATGTCTTCTTGATTTTCAATTAACCAGTCTAGTAAATTTGGTAATGTGCATATTGCTTGGAAGTTATGTGTGCCACTTTCAAATCTTGCAGCAGTGTCGTGATATGTAACATCTTTAAGACTAACCATAGATGCACTACTACCACCTGGATGAACAGGGTTATACCATAACCATTTTTTATCTAACAATAAACAACCTAAACCAGTCGGTCCGTATATTTTATGCCAACTCCAAGCAACAAAGTCAAAACCGTCATAGTTGTGTTTTATTTTGCCCATACTTTGACAAGCGTCAATGATTGATATTGCATCATACTTTTTACATAAATCTCTAACTCTATCTAAATCTTGTTTGGTGCCTAGTACATTACCTACAGAATTTATTGCTATTACTTTACAAGTTGCAGAATCTTCTTTAATTGCTTCTTCTACAGCATCTAAATCTAGTATACCGTTATTTCGTACATTAATATATTTAATGTCATTACTAGCAGCTCTAAGGGGTAGTAACAAGCTGTGATGGCTATCAATGCCTACATACACGCTTATATGCCCTGTGTAGCGTTGTTTTATTAGCTGTACGGCATCGTATAGACCCTGTGAAGCTCCACTGTTAAACGCTATTCTACTTGCAGGATCTGCAATGTTTAACCATTGTCCTATTTTATCTTTTGCAGAATGATACTGATCATTTACCCAAACGCCCATATTATGATTAGTATGTCTATTTGATTTACGATTTAATAAAAAATCTGCGCTATCATTAATTACAGTATCAAGTGTTTGACTTGTTGCTGCGCTGTCTAAATAAGTTATATCAGTATTACTACTAAAAAATGGAAATCTATCTCTCATATGGAACTCTCTGTATTGTGTCTAATTAATTTTAGTAATTTCTACATTTGATTTTTTTAGAAACTTAATGCCGTCGTCGTCTCGATAGCTAGTTTTATAATATACATTACTTATACCGCTTTGATATATTAACTTAGCACAATCGATACACGGTGAGTGAGTAACAAAGATGGTTGCTCCCAAACCGCTTTCACTACTTTTTGCTAATTTAGCAACAGCATTACTCTCAGCGTGGAGAACTTCTATCTTAGATTTCGTTACTTGAAAACCTACTTCGTCTTCTCTTATTACATCTTCACAACAGTTATCCCAACCAGTAGGCATACCGTTATATCCAATTGAAATAATACGATCATCCTTGACAACAATTGCACCTACTTGTAGTCGCTTTGCTGAACTTAGTTGTGCAAAACGTTCTGCAACGTCCATATATGCATCAATAAACTTTTGCTTCATCTCTTTATCTGTTCCATTAAATATTCGTTCTTAGTCCATATGTATGTCCAACTACGTCCTTTAATAGGCGGCTTGCCTAAATTATCGTAATAGGTATGTTGAATAAAATATTTGTCTAACCATATACGTTTGCGTGATCCGCTACGTATAGGCAACCAAGCAAACTTTTCCTCTACAGATCGTTGCGGATCTGCTTGCCAGTTTGCTCCCATCATACAGCCATAGGCGCCTTTATTGTGTCCATATGATTATAATCTTTTAGTACAAACATTGTAGGATCTGCTTCTGCAATTTCAAATAGTGTACCAAACTCAGGCATCCAAAGTGTAGGACCTTTTACTGGTTCACGTTGAATTTGTTCTTTAACTTGCTCAAAGTGATTTTGATAGATATGACAATCGCCACCAGTCCATACAAAGTCGCCTACTTTAAGATTCAACAATTTGGCCATAACGTGTGTAAGTAAACTATAACTTGCAATGTTAAAAGGAACTCCTAAGAACATATCAGCACTTCGCTGATACAGTTGACAACTTAGTTCGCCGTCTTGTACGTGAAACTGCATCATAGTATGACAAGGTGGTAGTGCCATACGATCTACTTCTCCAGCATTCCAAGCACTTACAATATGTCTACGACTGTCAGGATCGTTATAAATATTTTTCATAACTTCAATAATTTGATCTACGTGATGTCCTCTAGCGTTCCAATTGCGCCATTGACTACCGTACACTGGGCCTAGTTCTTTAATGGTGTCTGTGTTAGTGTATCCTAGTTCTACACCTTGCTTGTCAGCATTAGCAGTCCATATAGTAGTCTTGCCTACAAGCTCGTCACGTGGTTTGCCGTAGTGTATTTCAGCAAGCCTACGTTCGTCTGTACTGCCTTCTAAGAACCACAGTAGTTCGCTTACAACGCTTTTCCAAGCAAGTCGCTTAGTAGTTACTGCGGGGAATTCGTTGCGCAAATTAAAGCGCATTTGGTAGCCAAACACTCCACGTGTGCCTACGCCTGTTCTGTCGTCACGATCCTTGCCGTTTTCTAAAATATATTCTAGTGCCTCAAGATACTGTTTCATTAGTTTTCCTTTTTTTCCAAATTTCAAAAGTGACACTGTCGTTAGTATCATCTATCCAAGACCGTTCAAACAAACTTTCAATCTTTCTTAAAGGTAAAAATGTATCACAAGCGTATGCACCTGGAATACGACTTAAATAAAATTCGTCAATTACACCTAGTGTTTGCTCAATAATTTTAGGGCCGCCTATAACCCAAGTAGTAACACCTTCGTTTACATACTCGATATGTTTTATTTCATTGTTTAGGTCGCCACTAATATACATATCAGCACCTGGGTAATCATCCTTGCGTGTAGTTGCTAGTACATTAGTACGTTTAGGCAACGGACGAGGCATATGCGGATCATCCCAAGTAGTAGATCCCATTATAACAATATGTCCGGCTGTATTACTTTTAAACCATTTTAAATCTGTACTATTGTTAGGCCAAGGTAATGTGCCGTTTTTACTTACGCCGCCATAATCGTCACAAGCTAGTATCGCTTTTATCATTGTCTTCACCGTACCTTCCACGAGTTCGATTGCCATCACCATTTAATTCAGTAAGGTCTTGTTGTACTTCTTTGTAGTCTACTTTCTTTTTACTGAAAATTGCGTCCCAGTTTGCGTCCATTTCTTTGCCACTAATATATTGTGGTCGACGCTTACTTCCTTTTCCGTTCATTTTATGTAATATCCTTAATTGGTATTATACCAAATTTTTCGTATTTGTTAGGATACCCATCCCAATCTTGTGCATCTGATAGAGGTTCTTTTTGATCAATAATGTTCACATTCCAATCTGAAACTTGCCTATTAATTTGATCCCATTTTTCTCGCTCTTCGAATGATATTGCATTATCTGCAACAATTGCTCCCACAGGGCATTCTGGTTCACAAACGCCGCAATCAATACATTCGTCCGGATTGATTGCCAAGAAGTTATCTGCTTCATAAAAACAATCTACAGGACAAACTGATACACAGTCAGTATGTTTGCATTTAATGCAATTATCAGTTACTAGATAAGTCATTATAATACATTTAAAACAAACAAAATTAATAACATTGTAGATGCTATTAGCCCAACTGTGAGCATTTGATTAGTTTTCTTTTTACCTGGTATTAGGCCTAATCTTTTTAAATCTTTTTTAATACTACTCATATTCTTGCCAATTTAATTAGCGTTGCCGCTAGGTTAATCTCCGGATCTACGACTAACGTATGATCCACCAGTCCTTGTTTAATAATTATCACAGCAGTGTCTTGTTGTTCATCACTTCCGAACAGTTCAATGTTGTCATACAACCAACGATACACTTCTTCCATTTCTTCTGGACGAATTG
>Ga0233432_10003851_pt1 | contig 13450 bp, 15 predicted proteins | sample SI_122_August201_6_FD_179870 | JGI IMG/M metagenome (GOLD analysis project Ga0233432, IMG submission 179870) | Seawater microbial communities from Saanich Inlet, British Columbia, Canada - SI_122_August2016_10_MG | ecosystem: Environmental > Aquatic > Marine > Inlet | place: Canada: British...
TACTACGCGATACCGGATCAAGGATCTCACGTGCTCGCAGAAACGACATTTGGCGATCAGACGTTTGCCAGCGTGATTGGCCGAGACAATGTTTTTGCGACCCAGTTTCATTTGGAAAAAAGCGGCCGGTTTGGTTTAGAACTGCTTGCCGCCTTTGGTCAATGGGATGGTGCAGTATGCTGAGCAAGCGGGTGGTGGCCTGTTTAGATGTTAAGAACGGTGAGCTATCCAAGGGCGTACAGTTTGTTGCGACCGAGATGCTCGGTGACCCGGTCGTAAAGGCGAAAGCTTATTATGAAGATGGCTTGGATGAGTTGGTTTTTTACGATATTACGGCCTCGAGTGATCAGCGAAATATTATGCTGGATGTGGTTCAGAATGTTGCGCAGGAAATCTTTATCCCCTTCTCTGTGGGCGGCGGTATTCGAACCCGAGAAGATGCTGCCCGGTTGTTAATGGCGGGTGCTGAGAAAATCAGCCTCAACTCGGCCGCGGTGCTAAGGCCTGAATTAATTAAAGAGTGTGCCCAGGCTATCGGGACACAAAACACCGTGTTGTCGATGGACGTTCGGGCCGTTGTGCCCAATACCGCGTGCCCGAGTGGTTATGAGGTGGTGATCAATGGCGGCCGCAAGGCAATGGGAATGGATGCTATCGCCTGGGCGCGTCGAGGGTGCGAACTGGGTGCGGGCGAGGTGGTTGTGAACTCGATTGATGCCGATGGCATGAAGCAAGGATATGAACTCAAATTAACGCGAATGGTCGCCGAGGCGATCCCCGTGCCAGTGGTAGCCTCTGGCGGTGCGGGCACGCCCGAGCATTTACATCAGGTGTTGACCGAAGGCAAAGCGGATGCGGCCCTTGTTGCGTCGATGGTGCATTATGGGGATTATCGAGTCTTGGATATCAAACAGTATCTCAATCGTCAGGGTGTCAAAGTCCGGATGAACTACTAGGCGACAGGCAATGAATGAAGACCAGGTGGATCGGTTAGAGATGAAGATTGCGTTTCAGGAAGACTTGCTGCAGAAGTTGGATGATGCGGTCTTTGCCCAGCAGCAACAGATACTGCTGCTCGAAGATCAGGTCAGAGTGTTGTCAGAACAATTACAGCAAATCGCGACAACGCGGCCGGACGTGATGTCGGTCGTTGACGAGCGACCTCCGCACTATTAAAACCGCGCTTTAATGGGGGGAGGCGGTCGTAAAGGGCGCAATGATCTTGCGAATTAGTGCAGGATAGAAGTCATCTCAAGTCAGGTATCTTGTGTTCGCTAGTTCGTTTTATGAGAAAGGATTCAAAGATTAGCCGTTTAACCGAATTGACCCCGAAGCACAGTCTCCAAAACAACAGGTCGAACGGTTTAGGATTAAATCCAGTAGCCATCTGCTGTGACCCAAGGGGTCCAGTTGGCATAACAAGGAGTGTTTGATGCGAGTTATTTCTGTGTCCGAAATTGGTGATTTACTGTGGACCGAGGCGCCCAACTTAGCGCCTGGTCCAGCAGAAATACTAATTGACGTTAAAGCCACTGCAATCAATCGCGCCGATCTTATGCAGCGCAAAGGCTTATATCCGCCGCCCCCGGGCGCGCCGCAGACCATGGGCTTGGAGTGTGCAGGCGTTGTGGCGGCCGTCGGTCGCGACGTAACGCATCATCAAGTGGGGGATCGGGTTTGCGCGCTCTTAGCCGGCGGTGGCTATGCCGAGCAGGCGGTGGTGGATCAGGGGAGTGCCTTGAAAATGCCGGAAAACCTAAGTTTTGAACAGGCTGCTGCAATTCCAGAAGTGTTCGCAACCGCCTGGCTCAATTTGTTTATTGAGGCAGGACTTCAACCGGGCGAACGGGTTGTACTGCATGCCGGTGCGAGCGGCGTTGGTACCGCGGCCATCCAGCTTTGCCGCGCTTTTGGTTCTGAAAGTTTCGTCACCGCAGGCGCTGCTGACAAAATTGAAGCCTGCTTAAAACTCGGCGCAAAAGGGGGCCAAAATCGTCGGGAAGGCGGGTTCATCGATGCTTTACGAGCACTCTGGCCTCAAGGGGCGGATGTCATTTTAGACCCGGTTGGCGCGAGTTACCTGGCAGAGAATTTGGAGGCGCTAACCCTGAATGGTCGGCTGGTTTTGATCGGTTTGATGGGCGGGAGTCGATCTGAGATTGATCTCGCGAAGTTGATGATGAAGCGGCTTCGAGTGGTCGGTTCAACCCTTCGTGCTCGACCGCTTGAAGAAAAAGCATCGATCATGGCGGAGTTAGGTCAGTATGTTTGGCCAAAAATCAGTCAAGGGGAGATAGTGCCGATTATTCAGCAAGTGTTTCCAATCCAAGCTGCAAGTGAGGCGCACGAATTGGTGGCCTCGGATGGGACGATTGGAAAAGTCGTGTTAAAAGTGACGGATTAACCCGTTCTAGTTTGTATAGGTTTCCCAACAGGGCGCTTAGAGCAGCCTTGCTGGGAAAGCGTTCAAACTTTCAACAGATCAAGCAACGTTAATTAAATAACTTCTGCCACGTCTTCGGCTTGAAAGCCTTTATCGGTCTCAGAAATTACGAACTCAACCGCCGCACCTTGTTTCAAGGTTCTGAAACCTTCGCCGCGAATCGAGCGAAAATGAACAAAAACGTCTTCGCCTGTTTCTCGCTCAATGAAACCAAAACCCTTGGAGTCGTTAAACCACTTTACCGTTCCCATTTGTCGATCAGACATTTACCCTACCTCATGTTTAATTCACAGCGTTGTGTCACGCTTCATTTCGATTAATGCACAAGATACGCGCCTTGTCCAAGTATTTTTTTTGATGATCGAAGGTGATCAATTTCAATGCTAGTAGGTCTAATTCAGATATTCTGGATTCGCGTTTTTTGGGATTCAAAGTCGGTTTTGGTTTTTAAGTAATCTTGAATTTTCATTTTTTCTTTTTCGACAATGTCTGCGGGCGCATTTTTAACGAAAGCCTCATTATTCAGCTTATTTTGAATTCGGTCGATTTCTTTAATGATCTTATTGATTTCTTTGTCTAGGCGTTCGAGTTCCGCGGCGACATCAATGAGTCCGGCCAGGGGAACGAGAATTTTCAAGTCGCCAACGATTTTAATGGCGGATGGCGGCGGCTCCGCCGCGTTGTCGATCCAAGACAGGGTTTCAGGGCGTGCCAGCGCGGTAATAAGGGGCATGAATTGCGCCTGGCGGGTCCTGTCTAATGGGCTGCCTTGTTGCAATAAAATTGGAATGAGTTTGCTCGGTGGAATATCTTGTTCGCCTCGAATATTTCGAACCGCACCTACCACTTCTTTTATCCATTGAATGTCCGCGAAGATGTCGTCGCGGGTGTCTGGGATGGGGGCCGTCTTGGGATAGGCGGCGAGCATGATCGAGGGCCCGTCTCGCAAAGCATTCGGGAGCTTTTGCCAAAGCTCCTCCGTAATAAACGGCATGAAAGGATGCGCCAACCTGAGTGTTGCCTCGAGTGTCTCAAGCAGACAGGTCTGGGTGCCAGCTTTCTCGGCTGGGCTTGCCGTGTCTGAAAGCAGGACGGGCTTGCAGAGCTCCAAGTACCAGTCACAAAACTCGTCCCAAACAAACTCATAAATGTGCTTTGCCGCTAAATCGAAACGGTAGTCGTCCATGGCTTGGTTAACGGCGTTGTTGGTTTCTTGGAATTTCAAACGAATCCAATGGTCGGCCACCGATTCAACGGGGGTCGGGCTTTGGAGTCTCTCACCGGTGCTCATCAAAACATAGTTGGCGGCGTTCCAAAGTTTATTGCAAAAATTTCGGTAGCCTTCGACGCGTTTTAGATCGAACCGCATGGCGCGGGCGCTCGTTGCAATCGCACAAAAAGTGAATCGCAGCGCATCGGTGCCGTAGGCCGCGATGCCATCTGGATATTCTTTACGTGTCGCGCGCTCTATTTTTGCCTGTTGGCGTGCTTGGAGTAAATTTTCGCACCGTTTCGTGATTAACGCTTGCGCCGTGATGCCATCGATAATGTCCATAGGATCGAGCCCGTTGCCTTTGGATTTTGACATTTTCTGGCCTTCAGCGTCTGTCACCAGGCCGTGGATATAGACTTCTTTGAAGGGTACTTCGTCCATGAACTTCAGGGTCATCATAATCATTCGGGAGACCCAAAAACTGATGATGTCGTGACCTGTGACCATGAGATCGGTGGAGTGAAAGGTTTTCAGTGCTTCGGTGTCTTCGGGCCAGCCGAGAGTTGAAAAGGTCCACAAGGCAGAGGAAAACCAGGTATCCAAGACGTCATCGTCTTGGCGAAGACGAATGTCATCCCCCAACTGGTGTTTCGCCCGAACTGAGGCCTCAGATTGCCCAACAAAAACCTCGCCAGCATCGTTGTACCAAGCGGGTATGCGATGACCCCACCACTGCTGCCGAGAAATACACCAATCTTTAAGGTCGCGCATCCAAGCAAAGTAAATGTTTTCGGCTTGTTTCGGATTAAACGTAATATCGCCGTTTTCGACGGCCTTGATTGCCGGCTCCGCAAGTGGGCCAACCTGAACAAACCACTGGTCGCTCAGCAAAGGCTCAACGACAACGCCTGATTTTTCACCTCGTGGCACCATGAGTTTGTGGTCTTCAATTTTGACCAATAGTCCGCCAGCATCCAAGTCTTCGACAATTTTTCGGCGTGCATCGAACCGGTCAAGACCCTGATATTGAATGGGGGCATTATCGGAAATGGTTCCATCGGGGTTCATAATACTTTGCAAGGGCAGATCGTGGCGCTGGCCGACCTCATAATCGTTAAAGTCGTGGGCCGGGGTGATCTTCACGCAACCGGTACCAAAACTGGGGTCAACATAGTGATCCGCGATCACCGGAATAACGCGGTTGCTCAGCGGCAGGGCAACTGATTGGCCGATCAAGTCTTTGTAGCGCGGGTCATCGGGGTGCACGGCCACCGCCGCATCACCGAGCATTGTCTCGGGGCGGGTGGTTGCAACTTCGATAAAGGTGTTTGGGCGATCCGTTACGGGATAGCGGATATGCCAAAGAAACCCGTTTTCTTCCTCCGAGATGACCTCAAGATCCGAAATTGACGTTTCTAATTTGGGGTCCCAGTTCACCAAGCGTTTACCGCGATAAATCAAGCCTTCGTCGAACAGGCGCGTAAAGACTTCGATCACGGCGAGACTCAAGCCCTCGTCTAGCGTAAAGCGTTCCGTTTCCCAGTGTAGGGACGCGCCCATGCGCCTTAGTTGCTGGCTGATTTGACCGCCGGATTGATCTTTCCAATCGAAGGCACGTTCAATGAAGGCCTCTCTTCCGATATCCAGTGGTTTTAGATTTTCTTTGGCTAATTGCTCGGCGACAATTAGCTGCGTTGAGATGCCGGCGTGATCTGTGCCCATCTGCCACAGGGTGTTGTATCCCTGCATGCGTTTGCGGCGAATCACCGCATCGACCAGACTGTGCTGGAAGGCGTGTCCCATGTGCAAGGTGCCAGTAACATTGGGCGGCGGGATCGCAATTGAAAAGGCGGGGCCTTGGCCACTGGGTGCGAAATAGCCGGCGGATTCCCAGGTTCGATACCAGGGCTGCTCTAGAGTCTTTGGGTCGTACTTTTCCATGGTGCTCGATGGGACTTAAAAAGCAGAAGTATACACGCCAGTCCGCCTAAAGATCAGGTTCTTTAGATGACGACGGCTTAGGATCTAGTAAATCGACGATTTCGGTTAAATCCGTCACGATGGTTCGGCGTATTTGGTTTAGGACTTGATCTGCATACTCGCTCGCAAGGTGCCGTGCTTGCGCTTCTGTAAAGGACGATGGCTCAGATTCAGAGGTTAGCGCCGCAAATACGTCTTGGAAGAGGTCTAGACTATCTGGGTCATAGGCTGGATCGCGTGAGGCCATTTTTGTGGCGTTGGCGGGTTTTGCGGGGGCTCGCGCCGGTTTGTTGGTTTTGGGTCGGCGCAAGGGGGCGTTATCGCTGAGTAGGGGAATTTGATGGGCGCCGGGCATGGCTCGGTCTTTGGATTGTTTATGGGTCATCGGCCAGCCATTTTATGGTACTTCAACGGGTAGCCTCGGGTTTTATAAAATCGAAACCGCTCCCGCGCAGCAGCGCGTTCTTCATCATCTTTTGGCACTATTTCAGCGACCCGATTGAATCGGCTGAAAAATTCTGGGATGTCAGGATTTAAATTAATCAACACATCATGATGTTGATCCGGGACGGCTTCATGACAAATCAGAATTGGCGCGCGAGCATTTTCTTTGGCCCGTTCATGAGGGATAAAGGCCGTTGCTTTAAAGTGCCAGAGCAGAGCGTCCAGGGCGTTGGCCTGAGTTTCTGAGCTCACGTGAACGTGAATTTGATGCCCTAGCCGGTACACTTTTTCGACCAACCGACAAGCAAAGACCAGTGGGTCTTCGCTTGATTCGATTTGATAGAAGTCGACTTGGGTCAAGCGGGGCGGCCCTCGAGCTGCAAAAGATATTCGGTTAAGAGTGCAACCGGTCTGCCGGTCGCGCCTTTTTTCATGCCCGCCCACTTAAAAGAGGTGCCTGCGATATCCATATGGGCCCACCGATATTTTTTTGCAAATCGGGCTAGGAAGCACGCGGCCGTAATGCTGCCAGCTTCTTTGCCACCGATATTTTGCATGTCCGCAAACGCACTATTAATTTGCGGTTGGTAGCTCTCCCAGATGGGTAGTTGCCAGGCCCTGTCGCGGGTTTGTTCACCCGCTGCGATCAGATTGCGCGCAACCTCATCATCATTTGAGAAGACCGCAGAGGCTTGGCTGCCGAGCGCCATAATAACGGCGCCGGTTAAGGTCGCAACATCAACAACGGTGGCCGGGTTGAATTTTTCAACGTAGGTCAACGCATCGCATAAAACGAGTCGACCCTCAGCATCGGTGTTTAATATCTCAACTGTCTGGCCGGACATGGTTGTGACAATATCGCCAGGCTTGGAGGCTCTTGCTGAGGGCATATTCTCGGCGCAGGCAAGTACGCCGACGACGTTCATCTTGGGTCCGATTTCTGCAATGGTTTTGAGGGTACCGAACACGGACGCGGCACCACACATGTCGTAAATCATCTCCCACATCCCGGCCCCGCCTTTTAAACTGATGCCGCCGGTGTCAAAGGTAATGCCCTTGCCAACCAGAACGTGCGGTTTCACGCTGGCTGCGGCGCCGCGATACTGAATGATGATCATTTTGCCGGGTTCATCACTGCCTTTGCTGACCGACAAGAAGGCGCCCATACCCAGTTTTTGCATTTGTTTTTCGTCGAGAACAGTCGTCGTGAGGCCGTCATATTGCTTGGCCAGCGCCTTGGCCTGATCCGCAAGGTAGGTCGGGGTGCAGAGATTGCCTGGCGCATTGCTAAGGTCTTTGGTGGCGGTTTTTCCAATGGAGAGCGCCGCGCCAACCTTCACGCCTTTCTTGAGCGCTTTGCTGCGATCGGCTTCCGCGAGGAGTTCAACGCTTGCAAGTGTCAAGGGCGTGCTTTTGGTTTGTTTGCCCTTCATTGCCAGATATTGATAAGCCGCATCGTTGAAGGCCTCGGTGAGTTTGGTGGCGAGCCAAGTGTCGTCGCGATCGCAGGCGATGACATCATCAAGACTGATCATGAGTTTTTTGATGGGTAACGATTTTGTGGTGCTAGCGATAGCGTTTGCTGCAATGATGAGCCGATCCGCATCCAGCTCGCCCCGTTTACCGAGCCCTAAGATAAAACATCGGTCAAGATTTGTGCCTTCCAGGTCGTGCAGAATTAAGGTTTGTCCGGCTTTGCCTGAGAAGTCATCGCGCTTGAGCAACTTGGCCAGACGGCCCGCCGATTGCGCGTCAATGTCGCGTCCCATACTCGACAGTTTGAAGTCATCAAAACAACCAAGGACGAGGCCTTGGACTCTGGATTTGGGTAAGGTGTTGGATTTAACAGAAAACTGCATGAAATTTCCTTTATGGGTCTGAGCAAAATAAGTGTACAACGATTATACTGAATATCGATCCCGCAGAATCCAATTCCTATGATTCTCTTTCGTTATCTTTCTCGCGAAGTTTTTACGGCAATGGCCATTATAGCCTTTGTTGTGTTTGTGATCGCGTCAGGTTCCAGAATGAGCCGTTATTTATCGGATGCGGCAACCGGCGCGCTGAGTGGTGAGCTGATTGGCTGGCTGTTGTTATACCGCCTACCGGGGTTCTTAGAATTGATACTACCCATCAGTTTTTTTCTAGCGATTATGTTGGCCCACGCTCGGCTACATGTTGATAACGAGCTACAAGTACTCAATAGCGCAGGGTTTGGAGAAGGCCGGCTGATTCGATTAACCTTGGTTCAAAGTCTGTTTGTCATGCTGCTGACATCCTTAATTGTGTTCTGGTTGCGGCCGGCGGCTGAGTTAGGTATCCAAGAAGTTAAGGCGTCGCAGAAGTCCATGACCGAGTTCGATTTGCTGATTCCTGGCCGGTTTCAAGTTTTGAATTCGGGCTCTAGGGTGACCTATGTGCAATCGTTGTCGGAAGATCAGTTACTTGAAAATATTTTTATGACTGAGCGGGCGGTAGATGACCCGTCTGATGATGCGAAAGTCGTGACGATGGTTGCAGCCAGTGGCGAGGCGCGTCTTGATGCGTCCGGGGATCGCTTTCTGGTATTGCAGGATGGGCGCCGATACCGCTCTGTCAGTGGTGGCAAGGCGCATCAAGTAATTGTTTTTGAGGAGTTTGGGCAGCGCCTGCAGCGGGATCAGTATGATATTGAGAGTGCAGAGGTCAGAGAGCGTTCGCTTGGCGCCCTTTTACAAGCGCCGGACCGCGCGGCTTGGGCGGAGATTCAGTGGCGTCTGAGTCTGGTTCTGATGATTCCAATTCTGGTGTTGCTAGCAGTGCCCCTCGGCCGAGTTGAGCCAAGGGATGGTCGGTTTTCGAGAGTCGCTCCTGGTGTTCTGCTGTGCTTTTTGTATTTGGTGTTGCTCTCCGGGGCGCGCTCAGCCGTGACCGAGGGCCGGTTCCCAGTCATGCCAGGTCTTTTTTCGGTGCATTTAGGGTTTCTCATATTAGCGGTCATTCTTCTGAATGCCGGAGAAAAGTCGTTAAACTGGTTTAAAACAGTGCAAAAACGATGATGCGCCGTATCTTGTTGCGATATGTCGGGTTAGAGGTATTAAAAGCCATTCTGCTGGCGTTATTTGCCTTGGTTGGGCTGCTGGCTGTGTTTACGGTTTTAGAAGAGGTTCAGGCTTTTCAAAATCAATACGGTTTTTTCAGTGCCTTAAAGTTTGTGGCGTTAAGCCTGCCGCGGTTGTTTTATGAAACGATTCCGTTTGGTGTTTTGATCGGTGGGCTGGTTGGCTTGGGCGGGCTAGCCGCTCGCAGCGAATTAATCGTGATGCGAGCCTCGGGGTTATCAACTTACCAGATCGTCGGTTATGCGATGCTGCCCGCGGCCTTGGTGGCGCTAGTGGGTACGGCGGTTGGGGAGTTTGTGCTGCCGCAGGCGGAGCGCGATGCGCGTTTGGGCCGACAGCAAGCGCGTGAGCAGGCGGAAACCATTGCGCCGGAATTTGGTGTTTGGACGCGAGACGGCTTGGCCTTCTTGCATTTAGAGTCTGTTCGGGACCATCAAATAAAAGGCTTAAAATGGTACCTATTTGATGACAACCAAACCTTGATTTTAACGCGAACTGCGGTTGAGGCTGGATTCCAGGACGATTCGGAGGATGGTTTTTGGGAGATGCGCGAGGTGACCGAAGTGCGATATTTCTCGGACGGCAGTGCATCGGATTATTGGGCGACAAAACGTTGGGACACTCAGATTACACCGAGCACGCTAGGCAGCGAATTACTGGTTCAACCGCAAAGAATGTCCGTTTCGTCCCTCGATGAGAAAATTGATCATCTAGAGGCGCAAGCGCTGAACAGCCAAACCTATCGATTGGGTTATTGGTCTAAGCTCCTGCAGCCATTGGTCGCGCTTGCGCTGCTTTTGTTAGCAGCGTCAGTGGTGTTTGGGCCGTTGCGCGCGTCGTCGGTGGGAATGCGCGTATTCAGCGGGCTTGTGTTGGGGGTGTTGTTTAAGTTTTGCCAAGACCTTCTTGCACCGGTTGCCCTCGTTTTTGGCATAGCGCCAATTCTTGCAGTTATTATGCCGATCCTGATCTGCACTCTGTTCGGTTGGTGGCAGCTGCGTCGAGCGGCCTAGTTGGCTGCTAGGGTTTGGGCAGTTGAACGACCCGGGTGCCGGTAAGTAAGTCGTGTAGTGCCGCCCGCTCCGGGTTGACCAAGATCCAAAATAGCCCCAAGCCGAGGCAGCCCATGGCGGGCGTCGCGGCCAGAAAGCGTTGAACCGCTTGTCGTCGGTTGAGCGTCCCGCCAGAGGGTTGGATCACCACCAGTCGCCAGACCTGCATGCCTAAGGTTTGGCCTTTGAACGTCCAAAAATAGACATAAAAAGCCATTAGCTCCAAATAAAGGAAGCCTTGGTAGAGCGGCCCGCCTAATGATTCGCCAAGGTCTGTGACAGCCAGAATTGCAAGGCTGCTCAGCATCCAAATTGCAAGAATGAGGAAACTATCATAGATGAGGGCGGCGATCCGGCGGCGCATGCCAGCGTTGGGTAGCGTCAACCGATCTTGGTCGGTGAAGTCTTTTGGATTGCGAGCAGGTGGTGAATGGGTCATTGCTTAAGCGGTTCAACTTTTAATGTGTGGGCTATGTCTGGTTCGATTAAACCAGTCGTTATGACGCAACCATGAAGGTTGCATCACATTCTGCGATAACTTCAAGGGTGTCGCGGCGCCTGATTTCGGAGGCCATCATTGCCAGCCGGCCTTTTCTTTTTAGACACCAGCTTTTGAGTTGGGTTGGGACGCCAGTCGGTAAAGGGGCTTTGTATCGAAGGTTGCACTTGGCCGTGACCGCTCGCTCGCCTCGTAAGTATAACCAGTTGGCCATGACGTCATCGAGGGCGCTGAAGATGATGCCGCCATGTGTGATGCCGCTGTAACCGCAATGAAACTTGTCCGGTGTAAAGGCGGCGGTGCAGAACGCGCCTTCTAATTGAAACGAAAGTTTCAGGCCGTTTGGGTTATCGGGTCCGCAGACAAAACATTCGCTGGCAGCAAGCGGGTTAGTCGATTGAGCATTTGAATTCACGGCATGGTTCTCTTTGTTGGGGTGATTTTTAGTGCGAAATGTTTGTGGCATGACGGTCGAGATTATTGGGTGGTCTTAAATCTTTGATTTGGTCGCATTGATGGTCGCGCTCTGTGTAATGGTTGGGCTTAGGTTAACCGATGCGAGGCTCAAGGCGGTACTTGTTGGTGGTGATCCGAGTGAGTCTTTGATCGGCAAGAGTAACGGATGGTTTGGTTTTGGTGTTAGAGATGGGGGCGTTGCCCGAGCAGGCGTGGGGTTGACGATCATGCTTGAAGTTCTGGTGTGAGCGCTGCGGTTCTCTGTCTTGGGGTGCCGCGTGTGACCGCCTCAACTTGATTGCAAAGGGTATCGACCTGATTGGATCCGAGCTCGAGGGTGCTGATTTCTGGGTGGATGCGTAGTGTGACCGCGCCGGGTCGCCAGTCCAGTGTCTCGGTCGGGAGTAGGCGCTCTGTGCCTTCAATCGTCATGGGTAGAACGGGTAGGCTCAGATCGATTGCCAGTCGAAAGGCGCCTTTCTTAAAGGGCGCAACTTCTCCGGGCTTGGTGCGCGTGCCTTCTGGAAAAAATAGGATGCACATGCCGTTGATCAATTTATGAGCGGCGTGTTGGATGCTTTCTACCGCGCTCGTTGAGTTCGAGCGGTCAATGATGATGTGTCCCATTGCGTGGCAGGCCGCGCCGATGATCGGTACGCGCCGCAACTCTTTCTTCATAACCCACTTTAGTTCGGTCGGCAGGTAGCCGTAGATCAACAAAATATCGAGCGCGCTGATGTGGTTGGCGGTGATGACATAGGATTGGTTGGGTCGAAGATGCTTGAGTCCTTCGATTGAAACCGTCATCCCCAGAATGCGGCTGTTGAACCTTGCCCAGGCGACGGCGAGGGTTCGCGATCCCAGGTCGCCATAGCCAAGTAATGCAAGCACAATGATGCCGGCGCCAAAAGTAAGGGTTGATAAGCCAAAGCAGGGTATCGCAATCAACCACTTGTAAAACGTTCGGGTGACATTGGTCATGATCAAATGCTCATAGCAGTTAGGCGCTAGCCGGTAAGCCCTTTTGGCCGAGCGCCCTTAATGGTGGTTCTCAGCATTTCTCGGCGATACCCGTGGTAATCCGAGGTCGCGCAGTGTTGCGTGCAGCGATTATCCCACATCACAAGCGTTTGGGGTTGCCATCGCACTCGGCAGGTGAAAGAGGGTTGCGTTACAAATTGGTTTAAGTAATCGAGTAATGGTTTGCTTTCGGCTGCGGTCATATTCTCAAAGCGAAGGGTGTAGGTTGGGTTGACCCAAAGCGCTGGGCGGCCCGTGACATCATGGATTCTGATTACGGGGTGGGCTTGCTCGGGTGGCTCGTCAGTCTCTTTGGTGATGACCATGTTTTCAAGTTGGTTTTGCAGCGTGCTGTTTGGGCCATATGAACGGGTTGCGCTGTGTAGGCTGTTGAGTGGGGCCAGGAGGTTTTTAAGGCCCTGCGAGAGTGCGTCATAGGCGAGGTAGAGATTGGTAAAGAGGGTGTCGCCGCCATGCGGTGGCGTCTGCTGTGCATAGAGCAGCGTCCGACTTGGGGGTTCGCTCTGAAACGTGAAATCGGTATGCCATCCCGAGCCGAAGCTCACCGGTGATTGCTCGGATGCGGCCTTTATGATGGGTACAACGTCTGGATAGTCAGGCAGTCCCTGAAGGTAGGGCGTCTCGCCGGGTCCGCCCAGTTGGTGGGTCAGGGCGAGTAACGTGGCGGGGGTTAAGCTTTGGTCCGGGAAGACGAGGACAAGGTGCTCATGAAACGCGGCCTCAATCTCCTTACGAGTTTGGTCGGTGAGATGATTCAGATCAACGTCTTGGATCTCGGCGCCCAATGCGCCCGTTAGGGGGTGGATTCTCATGTGTTTAGCTCCAATGAATCGGGTTCTGGCCGCTGTATGGAAAGGAACAGGGTCCTACATTGTTTGTGACATCGCTTTGGTCTTTTTAAACGGAAATGACGCGCTTTTAAAGCGCTTGCCTTGATCTATCGTCGGCCTGCTCTGTCCGTTGGGCCTGCGTTGCCTTTTGCAGCGGTCTGTGTAGCAGATCTGTCGGTGCATTGCTCGGTCCCTTATGGGGCAACCGCTGCCTTGAGAATGCTTGGTTCTGAAAGCAGGTATTATTATGTTATTAATTACGTAAAATATAACATATATTACGATTTGAAACGATCAAACTAGGTTGCTTCAAAAGGCGCTGCGCATTGGCCTGCATTGGGTTGCGTTGACGACTCAGGGAGCCTTTACTGGCCGTGGCACGTGACACGTG
>Ga0233432_10003853_pt1 | contig 13447 bp, 12 predicted proteins | sample SI_122_August201_6_FD_179870 | JGI IMG/M metagenome (GOLD analysis project Ga0233432, IMG submission 179870) | Seawater microbial communities from Saanich Inlet, British Columbia, Canada - SI_122_August2016_10_MG | ecosystem: Environmental > Aquatic > Marine > Inlet | place: Canada: British...
TTATTGAGTTTGAGGGGGACGGTCCATTGGGTATTATATTTCGGAATAATAATGGTTTCATGAGTATTAAGAGTATTATGGAAGGTTCGGTTGCTTCTGAATATTTTGAGGTTTCTAAAGGAATGAATGTAATTCAGATTAATAATACACCTTGTAGAGATTTAGGATATTTTAAGTCAATGGAGAGATTAGGTAATTTATGGAAAGAAAATTCTTGCATCACATTACATTTTGAGTATGAAAATATAGATGATATGATAAATAATCCAATCTTTAATCCAATTTATAAATTTCTAGAGGGCGTTGATTGTGAAGATTATTATGGAGATTTTGTTGAGTTGGGGGCAACCGAGTTAGAAGATTTAAATTTTATTGAGTATGATGATTTAGTGAAAATGAAAATGCCACTCTTAAAAAGACGTAATTTACAAGGAATTTTAACTGGAGAATATAAAGATGATATATATAAATCTAAATTAAATATCTATTTTAATCCAAACTTAGTTGAAAAAGAAAAAGAAAAAGAATTAGAAAGAATCAAGAGATTACATTCCCAGAAATTTCAGATTGAAGTTATAGATGATATAGATGATATAGAAGCCGATGATGTTTAAATGCGTTTTAGATTAAATCTTTCTTTCTATTTATAATTAGAATGACTATTTTATTACATTCAGATTTAGATTTTAAAAAGATAAATTATAAAAAACCAGAAAAACAAGGGATTATTTATTATTCGGGGATAGATTATCATAATGAACCATTTTATTTACAAACACCTCGTATGAAATTAACTCGTTCTGGTTTAGAGACAATTAATAGTAAAAATAATAATTTAGAGATACAGCCTGTAAATAATGATTTTTCGTTTTATGATACATTATTAAATATAGATGAATTAAATGTTAAACGTACATTTGAGAATAATAAAGAATGGTTTGGTAAAGAAATTCCTTTAGAGGTTATTGATAATATGTATAAACGTAATAATAAACCAGTTAAAAAAGATAGTAAACCACAGTTTGGTTTTAAAATTCCAATGATTAAAGAAAAGGTTCAGTGTCAGATATATGATCAAAAAAAAAATACATTAGATTTAAAGAGTATTAAAGAAGATACAGAATGTGTATGTATTTTACATATTAAAGGATTAAAATTTTTAAAACAGCATTATTATTTAGATTTATATATTTCCCAAATTAAAATATTTTTAGAGGGTGATATTAAATTTAATATTTTAGATAATTATTCATTTAATGATTGTGAAGAAGAAGAATCTGAATTAAGGGATCTAGAACAAGATTTGATGTTAGATGAAGATTATTTAAATAGTTTGAAAGATAAAGAACAAGAAAAGCAAAAATTAATAAGTGAATTAGAAAAATATAAAAAAGTTATGGATGAAACTTTATTAAAAGTAAAAGAATTAGAAATTCAGATCCAATCTTATGAATCATAAATTTAATTAGTAATTTCTCTAAAATTTTTTTTTATTTCTATATATATAAAAATGGGATTTGATTTGATGGATTTTTGCAATGATAATCAAAATATATGTATTTTTATTCTTTTATTAGTTGTTCTCCAGTGTACCGGTATGTTGACAAAGATTTTAAATGTTTGTGGTTTAGAAGGTTTTGAGATGGGTGATTTTTCTGGTGGTAATATTTCAGCTTCTGAACCAATTGGTCAGAATGAAGTTCAGCAGGCAGTAACTGGTTTAGGTAGAACACCTTCTACTTGTTATCCACAGCAGAAATTAAAACCCGAAGATCTTTTACCGACTGATGAAAATAAGGCTGTTCAGGAATTTAATATCGCGAAGCCAGTAGGTGAAGGTATTTTACAGGGTGTCAATATGTTGGATAGTAGTTATCATGTTGGTGTAAATACAGTCGGACAGAGTTTAAGAAATGCTAATCAGCAGTTAAGATCAGAACCACCAAATCCTCAGGTAAATGTTAGTCCGTGGATGAATACTACGATTGGACCCGATCTTCCTCGTAGACCTTTAGAAGTCGGTGAAAATTGTGCTACAGCTTAAAAATATACTTAATTTATTTATAATTAAAATTTGATTTTATTTAAAAAATTAATATCATTAATTAATATAACTTAGATGGATGATAAATTTAAATCCGATGATAAATTTAAATCTAATCCTTATAATCCTAAAAATAATTTTATAACTCAAGATGATATTATTAATATTATGAAAAATCTTAATATTTCTAATTTTAAATGTAATAATTTAAGTCTTTATCAAACGGCTTTTATTCATAAATCATATACTCAATTAAAAGATTACGAAGAATATGAGAAACCTGAAGGCGTAATGAGTTTACAAAAGTTATCTTATGAAACTTTAGAATTTATAGGTGATTCTTTCCTGGGTAATATTATAGCAAATTATTTATATAATCGGTATTTTCAGAAACATAATATGGATGAGGGATTTTTAACAAAATTAAAAATAAGATTTGTTTGTGGTGAACAATTAGCATATTTATCAAAGTGTATATGTTTTGATAAATATATGATTATCTCAAAACATATAGATGAAAATTGTAATGGTAGAGAAAATAGTAATATTTTAGAAGATATATTAGAAGCATTTATTGGTGCCTTATATCAAGATAGTTCTGATTTTAAACTTGTTGAGAAATTTATAGTGAATCTAATTGAGAAATATATAGATTTTGGAGAAACAATCTTATATGATAATAATTATAAAGATCAGATTTTAAGATATTTACAACATAATTATAAAGTTTATCCAACTTATAAAACAAAAAAAGATGAAAATGAAAATATCTATATCTGTAAGATTTATAAAGAAGATGAATATATTGAGACAGGGAAGGGTAATAGTAAAAAGAAATCAGAGCAAGATGCTTCTAAACGAGCTTTAATAAAATATTGTGTTATTTCTGAATAATTTTTAAATGAATAGTATTATAATGTCAAAAGAAGAATCTAAAAAAAAAGGACCTGAACCATTAGATGAACCAGAACCCGAACCATTAGATGAACCAGAACCGGAACCTTTGGAAGGACCCGATGATGAAGGACCTACTTATTCTCCTGGATCACCTAGAGATAGTTCAGATGATGATGATAATGAACCTGAAGATCCTAGTGCTGAAATTATACAATTAGAAGATTTAGATGATGTTACTGTTTCACAGCATAGAAAGGGATATATTCAATATATCAATGAAGTTTTTTATGAAAAATTAAAAGAAATAAATAAAGATAGTTCATTAAATATTTATCAAGATTTAGTAAAAAAATATTTATCATATGAAACACCTTATAGGGGATTATTAGTTTATCATGGTTTAGGTACAGGTAAAACAGCAACAGCTATTTCATTGGCTGAAGGATTAAATGGTCAAATGAGAATAAATACACTTTTACCGGCTTCATTAGAAACTAATTTTATTGGTGAAATAATGGGTGATCCTATAAAGGGTAAAATGGGATGGGGAAAAGATGAAATTAATATTAAAAATAAATGGAAGTTTGTAAAATTATCTCAAATTGATGATGAATTTAAAGAAAAATATAAATTAGATGGAAAGATTTTAAGAACAATTCAGAATTCTACTAGCAGAGAATGTAAAGATGATAAAGATAAAAAATTAGCAAAAAGTATTCGTGGTTTATATATACCTGATAAAGATGGACAAACATATGAGGAATTAGATGATATTCACAAAATATTTTTAACACAGGAAATATTTTATCTTATAAAGACAAAATATAATTTTATTCATTATAATCCCTTTCCAAAAGTAAAATCATCAATTATAAAAGAATTTGAAGATGATATAACCGAAGATGAAGATTTATATTTATTAGATGAACAAGAAAATAAAAAAACATTAACATACAATCAAATGATGGTAAAAGATTTAGAAAAAAGACTTAAATTTAATAAGAAAAATTTTAATGTAGATTCTCCATTTTATGGTGAATGTGTAATTATAGATGAAGTTCATAATTTTGTAAGAGAAATATTAAATCCTTCATCTAAACCTAGTAAAATTTTTTATGAATGGATTGTAAATGCAGAAAATGTAAAATTAGTATTTTTATCGGGAACACCTATTATTAATAAACCATCTGAAATCGCGATTTTATATAATATGCTAAAAGGATTAATTAAAATATATAGTTTTAGTATCAAAACTGATATTGATATAGAAATTATAAATAAAAGATTAAATCATATTTATTATGATAATAAAAAATCAGATATAGAACTATTTTATGTAGAAAGAAATAAAGGTAAAATAGTCATATCATATATACAAGAAAGATCTAATTTTTTATCATTTAAAGATCCTAATGATGAAAATGGTATTGTTTATACGGTTCAGAGTCATAAAGAAGAATTAAAGACATTTGATGATTTTATGAATGAAATTTATAAAGGACTACATGAATTATTTAAAGATGATGATATTACACCAAGTAAAGAATTTTATGATGATTTATCACAAAGAGAAAAAAATAAGTTATTAAAAGGAAAGTCTATTGTTTATGATAAAAATTTAGATTTATTATTTAATCGTAGACAAAAATTATTTGAGATTTTAGAGGATAATATTCTAATAGATATGAGTAATAATGATAATTTTATGAAATATTTTTTTGAGGGTGGATCAGAAGTTCCTGAAAAAAAAAGAATACTTATGAAACGTATGTTGATGGGTTTAACATCATATTATCCGATTGATCGTTCATCAATTGTAGATATGCCTATAGTTAAAGAACCCGAATATATATCAGAAGAATTAAAAAATCACAAGATAGTTGAGAAAATGAATGTTGTACCCTGTATGATGAGTCAAACACAATTTGAGAAATATCTAGAAGTTTATAGCAAAGAAAAATCTATGGATGCTTTTGCACGTATGAATAATTATGAAGATTCACCCTTTCATTATCATATGAGAACAAGACAAACATGTAATATAGTTTATACAGATGATGATTTCCGTACAACTAAAAAAACTGATGAAAATGATGATGAAATAGAGCGTCTTAAAACACGTTGTTTTCAGAAAATTATAGATGATAATAGTTTAGGATTAACAAAAGAATTAAAAAATTTATCTCCTAAAATGTTTCAGATTATGAATAATATTAATCGGTTTACTTTAGAATCTGAATCGGGTAGAGTTCCTACAGGTAAAATATTATTTTATAGTGATTTTAGATCCGATGGTGGGTCAGAAGCATTTGAGTTGGTATTAAAAAGTAATGGTTATGAAAAATTTAATTATAAAGATCCTCAAAAAGATAAAGGAAAACGTTATACTTTTATTACTGGTGCCGAAGGACCTGAAGAAAGAAGTATTAATAAAGAACATTTTAATGCCGAAAAAAATAAATATGGAGAATATGTACAAATAATGATAATTTCATCAGCAGGAGCTGAAGGTATATCCCTAACCTGTGTAAGACAAGTTCATATATTAGAACCTTTTTGGAATTTTGTAAGAATAGATCAAGTTTTAGGAAGAGCTATACGGATGAAATCTCATTTAGATTTATCTAAAGAAGAAAGAAATGTTGAGCAATATTTATATCTAAGTGTTTTACCTAAAGGAACTAATTTAGAAGATGTTTATAAATCATTAAAATCTGATTCACTTAAAACCTGGACAATCCCCGACTTTGAGATTGATGAAATAAAAAAAGAATGTAGTAAAAGTGAAAATAGAGAATTTAAAGAAATATTAGATAGCATTATAAAAATAAATGTTGATACAGGAGGAGAAAGTGCAGATAATCATTTATTTGAGATCATGGAACGTAAATATAAAGTCTCATTAGAAATAAGTATGATTATTAAAGAATCTTCTTTAGATTGTATACAACATACAAGAGATGATCCTGAATTAAATGATAAATGTATAAGATTTAGTGATAAATTATCTGGAGAAATAGCCTATTTCCCAGGTATTTCAGCAAAAGTCTTAGAAAATATAGATATTATTCAACTGAAAGCAAAATATCTATATCATATTAAACCAAATGTATATGTTATATCGGCATCAAATGATGAAGGAAATAATATTTTTATTTACTATGAATATTCCCCAGGAGAAAAAGAAAAAGAAAAAGATAGAGAAGAAACCGATATCAGATATATACGAGAAAATGGTAGAAGATTATGTGACGTTTATTGTGATACTATGATGATTTTAAATTATGTAAATAAAGATCATCCTTATAATAAAAGATTAGGTAAAGAATTTTCTGTTTATCAAGAAATTTATAAAATACAAGATAATATTATTGATGAATATATAAGTTTAGATAAATTCCCATCTTTAGATAAATTATTATTAAAAGATTCCTTACAGGGTTATAAACTAAAATATAATATTAATGATACTTTTTATTATATAGGTATAGATAGTATTTTACCTGAAATATGTATCCAGAGAATTTATCCTTATCAATTATTTATTGATGAAAATTATAAAACAGATAATATTAAACCAAGAGTTATTTATAATGGAAATTTATATATTAAAGATTAATATATAAAAAGAATGGATGGATGGATGGTTGCTTTATTTGTATTTATTTTAGTTATATATTTATTTACTATAGGTAAAATGAAACTTGATTGTGATAAGAAGATAAAAGAAAAAAATGATGCTGATGCAAAGATATGTGAGCAATTGTATATTGGATGCGCGAATACCGTAGATCAGTGTTTAACAAAGTTCCCCGAAGATTTAATGACAATTGATAATTGAGATATATAGGACAAGTAAGTGATGAGAAGCTCTTACATCAAATACCGTCGTATAAGGTTGCTATAAAATTTGATTTCATCTTTATTAATGATAAATAAAAATCATAATCATTTACATCTTCATAATATGATTTTAAAATAATTATAAAATCTTTATCTATATCATAAGTTTTTAATCGTTCACCATATATTTCTATAAATGAATCTAAAAACCATATCATATTAATATTTGTATAGATATATTTTGATTCATCTTTAATATATATTTACTATCTTTAAGATCAGTCTTTTCTATTAATATATAATCATTTAAAATATGTTTACTAAATACACTTTTTATTAACTCTTGTTTATCATTTAATAAACCTATTTCTTGATCTACTATAAAATTATTATTTTTTATCTCTAAACAAGTATATTTATCTTTTTCATAATTAATATTTTTACTTTTCTTTATCTTAAAAATATCTTTTTTAGTAGAAGGTGTCATTAGTAAATAATTTAAAATCTCTATAGATAAGATATCTTTAGATTCTATGATATCATCTGAAAGACATTCATATGTATAATATTCATCATTACCTAATTTTTTTTTATCTTTATAGATGAAAGATATATTATCACTATCATTAAACCTTAGAAAAATAGTATCATTGCTAAATAATATATTTTTTTCTTTTAAAAGCGTTATAGTTTTTGGGCAGAAAGTTTTATATTCAGATAACTTAATTTTAAAATTAAATCTATTTATTGATTTTTTTTCTCTATTGATACTATAAATATTTTTTATACATTTCTTTTTATCAACTATTTTATTTTTATTTTTATCTTCTTTTATTTTCTCAATTGGTTTTTGTTCTTTTAATCTTTGTAAGATTATTTCACCGATTGTATTTATTAATTGTTTATTTAAGATTGATATTTCATCTGTATCTATCATATCAAAAATACCTGGATAATATAACCGATATAATTCTATATAACTTTGATCATTTTTGATATCATAACCGCTTTCTTGTAAGATTAAGCTTGATAAAGTATTAAACATATAATTTTTATTTTGTTTAGAAAAATACATGTCATAAAGAGACATATTAAGGTTAAAATTATTAGAAAAATATTCTTTAAACTTATTTAATTTTAAGATCCATTTATTTCTGAGCGGATAGAATCCATTTCTGCCTGCATATTATCTCGGGCGACTTGTTGGGCTTCAGCTATATCCGGATCACCACCATCAGAAACAGCTGCTCTTCTTTGTCTTTCAACATTACTTAATCCCGATTCAACCCTTTCAGTGTCCGAACCAAAGGTTGAAGGACCTGTATTTTCCCCCATTGAACTCATATTCATTCTTGATAAAGATACATCAGGAGAAGTATTAACTAAATTACCCTCAATACTATTATCTATTTGTGTACTAGGAACATCTATATTGCCACTTAATAAACTATCAGGTGGTGATAAAATACTATCACTTGGGAAAGCCTCTACAGGATTATAAAAATCATATGTTGGTAATAATTCATAATTTTCCGATGCCATAATATCAAAATATTTACCACCACTCGTAATACCTGGATTTCTACCAGGGAAAATACCCGTAACAATATCATCTACACTAGGGCAAGATGAAGTTGGACATTCCGTTACAGGACATTCCTTATCAGTTTCAGAACATTCTGGGCATTTGGGACATGCTCCCCCATTACATTCTAGATCAGGACATTTCGGACAGGCAGGACATCCTGGATGATCGGGACATTTCGGGCATTCTAAATCTAAATTATTAATTTGATCTTTTAAATCTTTACCTAAAGATTCACTATTACTAGACATATAATATATCATGGTACCAATAACAAATAATAAAAATAATGAAAGATATTGTAAAATTTCATTATATGCGGATGTATCAAAATAATAAGAAAACATATGCTATATAAACATATAGAATATATTTTTATAAAAATAAGTTTAAAAAATAAAGATGAAATATTTATTATTATAAGATGGATATTAATATCACTAAATTATCAGATAAAGAAATAGCTGAAATATGTATTAAATATAATATTATCCAGAGCAATGAATTACAAAATAATACACGAGAACAAGTAATTACTGAAATACAAAAATGGGTTCAGTATAAAAAATCAAATTATAGACAAAGGAGACATTCATCACCTAATATTTCATCATCAAATATTTCATCAAATAATAATATAAAAGAAGTAAGTAGCAATAATAATCAACTTAAAAGAAGTACTTCGCAACAATTTAATATCCAAAAAACAAATAATCCAGCAACTTCACCTCCAAAACCATCTGTAAATAGAGATCGTAGAATGTCTGAACCTTTTACAAATCAAGAAAAAATAGTAGCATTAGAAGATCATCATAATAAAAAAGTTTATAATTCTGGTCAGAATGAAATAAAACAAAATATTCAGAATGATCCAAATATGGAAAAATATGATCAAATAGGTATGTATCCTAAAGTAAAAAGATTAATTGCGATTGGAGATTTACATGGCGATTTAAATGTTACCTTAATCGCCTTGCGTTTAGCAAAGGTTATTCCTCAAAATATTTTTCCATATAATGTAAATCAAATATCTTGGTGTGGTGGTGATACCTGGGTTATTCAGTTAGGTGATCAGATAGATAGATGCAGACCTGATAATTGGAAAAAAAATTGTATTGAGGACTTAAATGATGTTACAGAAGATGAAGGTAATAATATGATGATCATCCAGATATTCCAAAAACTAGATGTAATGGCGAAGGCCCAAGGAGGAAGAGTATTAGGAATGTTAGGTAATCACGAATTAATGAATGTAGATAGAGATTTTAGATATGTATCTCCCCAAGAGTTTTTAGAATTTGTACCTCCCAATGAAAGAAATAAGAAATATACTGATGATGGTTATCCTTATGGATATTATCATAGATTAAAGGTATTTGAAAGGGGTGGTAATATCGCGAAGCATTATGCAATACAAAAAAAAAGTATTACACTTATTGGTAAAAATTTATTTGTTCACGGTGGTGTTAGTCATAAATTAATGAGTAAATATAGTATTCATGAACTAAACCAAATCGTTCAAAAATGGCTATTAAAACAAGGGGACGAAAGACAAGATAAAATATTTGATGAAGTATTTAGAGATGATGATGATATGTCTCCATTTTGGTGTAGATTATATAGTGAAGATGATGGTTATGGCGAAAATACTGAAAAAGGATATAATGAACTCTTAAGAATTATTAATTCTAGAAATCGGTTAATGGAACCTCTAGAAAGAATTATCATAGCACATACACCACAGTTTATGGAAAATAAATATATGAATTCTTTATATGGTGATAGATTATGGAGAATAGATGTTGGAATGAGTAGAGCTTTTGGTGCTCATGATAATTGTGGTGATAATAAATACAGACAAATACAAGTCTTAGAAATTTTAAATGATCAAATATGTAATAAATTAATTGCTCCTTATCATGGGAGACAACCGAGCGCTAATATGGGTCAAAATGCTGATATGAGTCCAGGATTCTTAGGTTAATTTTAAATTCTATCACAAATCATTTTACATACATCTATATTATCATATAATTGATTAAAACAATAAAGAAATTTAATTCTTTTTTCAGATTTTTGTAAATCATAATTTAACTGAATGGTAATAATTTTATTTATATTTTTTTCATGAAATACCCACCACCCAGATTGAGAATATTCTTTTTGTAAAACTTCTTCTTTTCTTAAGTCTGAAATAATTTTTTTTATATAAGATTCATAACATCTGTCTCTGAAACTCTGTATAAGTTCTTTGTCAATTTCTTCTTCATTTTTAATGATTGATCCATAATAATCAAGCATATTTATTTTTAATGATATAATATTTATATTTAAATCAAATTTAAATATCTTTCATATGCAGTATGGATATCTATTCTTTCCCGATAATCAAAAGCTATCATATCTTTAATTAGATCTAAATAAGGTTTTAATTGTTTTAATTTAAATAAATCTATCATTTTATCAATATTTATATTAAGACGTTCACTACTCTCAATAAAAAATATTAAAATAGTAATTCCTAGTGAATAAACATCAAGTTTTTTTATTAATTCTTTTAAATTTTGTTTATTTTCTTTTAATAATTTATCTTCTAATAAATCAAATCTTAGATTATCTGTATCAATATTAAATAAAGTATGATATATAGGTATATACATTTCATAATAATTTAATCTATTTTGATATAAAGCAATATTCTTTTGTTCATTTAATATATCTTTTTTATCTTTTAGATTATAATATATATATTCGTAGGGATATATTTCATAAATTCTATAACTATTATATTCTTCACTTATCCGATTTATTAAATCAGGATTTTTATTTAATTTATCATTTATTTTTAAACTAATATCATAATCAATTATATATGATTTATTATTTTTAATCAATATATTCCCGATGTTAATATCATGATGACAAATATTATTTTCTGATAATTTTACTAATCCATAAAAAACATTATGAATTAGTTTAAATATTTTTTTAAATATTCTAATAAATTCTTTGTTTGAACTAAATATTTTAGATTTGATAATCTTTTTACTATAATTCTCAAAAGTTAATCCACCATGATTTCCTTGATAAAGTGTAAATTTATAATCAGATGGTAAAGTTTTAGGATTAATATCTTTTGATAATAAACATTGTTTAATATCCGTATTTTTTAATATTTTACTATATTCTGGTGAATCACAAACATTTTCCCATAAAATAGTCCATTTTTTATGATCGGGTATTTTTTTTACCATTAAACCTATTTTAAATTCTTTATTTTTGTTAACAAATAATTTACTAACCTTTTTTTTTGTTTTCTTACTTTTGCTACCATCACAGGGTATCTGAGGTCTAAATATACATCCACTACTACCCTCAAAAATAAGTTTAGATTTACTCATATATTTTATAGATAAATAAAATATATCTTAATTATAATATGGTATTTGATGGTTCTAAAGAAAGTTGTCCAAATTATAATAGTGATACTGGTGAATTAGATATGAGTTATGATGAATTTATAAATCCATTATTCCCTAGTTTAGGTGATCCAGAATATGGTAAGGAAAATTTTAATAAGAATTGTTTTAATATTTGTGCTACAAAAAATGAAGATGGTTCAGATAAAGATCCTACTTATATAATTAATGGTAGATGTAATACTTGTGAACCCGATGATCCTACAGATGACCCTAATAATCCCAGATCTGGAACACGTAGTAATTTGATTAATGCTGGTTTATATGAAATGTGTAATATAGATGGTGAAGAAGATAGTGGTTCATCAATGGAAAATAATATACCTATATGGTTTCAAAGACAACAAAGTGCTAATATGTTAGGATTAAATATGGATAGAATAGATTGGCAATCAGCTAATTCTGGTTCAGCAGCAGGTAATAGAATTCGTAATTATTGGATGAATGCTGATAGAGGTATGACAAATCAAGAAATCTTAAGATATATTGGTAATCAAACACCAGGTGATATGGAATATACCTTACCCGAAGAATATGTAAGATCCCAAATGTTAGGAACAACTGATACTTTAAATGTAGATGTTTATGATTTTGATAAATTAAGAAGAGATATTAATACAGGTAGAGGATCAGTAGTTAATTGTATAGGAAATAATAAACCAGAATGGGCGATATGTCCTAATGATAAATTTGGCCCAGATGATATTATACCCGAAGAAGTTGAGGATTTTACTCGGAAAATGATTGATGATATGATACAAAGTGAAGAAACAACTGCTATGTCAAGTTTAAATACTTTCAGTGATATGTTATCCGGATTACAATATGATTCAGCTTTTGAATCATGTGTCAATGATAAATTAAATACACCAGGAGATGATGATTTAGAAATACAAACTAGAATATCTACTTATACTTCAGTTAAGGAATTTACAAATAAAGATATTCATTATCTGAAAAAGAAACTAAGAAAGATTATTACTATGAAATCTCAACAAGTTCAGGAATGTATGAATTTATTAAATCTAGGTAAATCTATGTGTCAAACGGGTGTTGCCGATAAAACACTAATGATAGGTTCATTAATATTTTCTATTGTTGGCAATGATAAAATTGATATTATGAAAGCTGATAATGATGAAAGATATAAAATTAATAAATTAGTTGATGAATTAGGACCTTTAATACCCCAAGCAGTCAAAAATATTATATCAATATCTAAAGAATATGAAGCAAGAATTTGTAATGTTCCATCAAATACAACACTTCTTTTAGAAAGATTATATACAGATTTATATTCTAAACCAACTAAGGTTATGATAGATTTTAGTCCTTATTTAGATTTTAGTTCATTAATAAATCTTGAACCAGTTAAATTTATAAAAACAATCGTTGTATTAGTAGTATTTGCTTTCTTATTTATGCATGCCTCTAATTTAGTCATAGCTTTTTTAAGTAGAGTCCCAGTAAAATCAGAATAAAAATATTATAATATAATATATATGGAACCCGAACCAGAACCAGAAGCAGATAAAGGCCTTAAATTGGTTAAAGAGCATCCTGTGGAAAAAATGCTGAATAAAAATACCGTAACAAATA
>Ga0233432_10003859_pt1 | contig 13437 bp, 9 predicted proteins | sample SI_122_August201_6_FD_179870 | JGI IMG/M metagenome (GOLD analysis project Ga0233432, IMG submission 179870) | Seawater microbial communities from Saanich Inlet, British Columbia, Canada - SI_122_August2016_10_MG | ecosystem: Environmental > Aquatic > Marine > Inlet | place: Canada: British...
CAATTGCCATTATTTTATAAATATTATTTTACTTAGAATACATATATTTATGATTCCAATTTTTACTGCTATAATTAGTTCTATTTATATGTTTTAAGGTATAAAAATACACCATTAAAATTAAACAAAATAATACTATTCCTAATATTACAATAATATAATTATAACCAAATATATTATATAATATTAACAATAATACTGCTAATATTACTATACGCATAAATAGATTTGTATAAGCCTTACGACGATAAAAATAAAATGTATCTATATTTATTTTATCTTCCATATTTATGTTAAGATTTTTAGTTTTAGCATATAATTCTTTATATAATTTATTTTCTCCAATTAATTCGCTTGCTACACCTTTAATAATTGGTAAATCATCACTTTTAAAACGTTCATATGCTACATTTAAAGCTTGACATAAATGATAATATATTGGTTCTGTATATGAACAATTACCAGCTGTAATATCTATATTATTAAATCCTTCAATTAATACAACATATTTTGAAAAATACGCATTTATTAATATTAATAAAACTAATACAGCTACCAAATAATTATTTTTATTTTTAAATAATATACAAAATAATATTATTACTACTAATAAGGTAATAATAAAATAAATGTATAGATACAAATAATCTAAGTGTCTTTCATTATCATTAATTTCATTAATGAGCTTTTTATTATATGTTTTTTGCTCTACAAAAGAATTACTTGAATCAGAAACTTTGCTTTTATTACTAATGTAATTTTGTATTGGTTGTCCTGTATTTATATCTCTAACATTGAGTATATAATTTGTTATATATGTTCTGTATGATGTGTATAGTGTTTTATCCTTATTTATGAATGGGTCTTCAGTGAATGGGTCTTCAGTACGGATTTTAATAGCAATAGCTGATAAAATTATAAGCTGAATATAATGATATATTAAATGTGATAAATATTCTCTATGCGTTGATCTTACATTAGAATTACTATTAACAGCTATTCCAATATCTTGTAGTGTATATTTATTATAAGGTATATAAGTTTTAAGTTCAGCATAAAGTTCAATCTTATTATATGTATCCTCATTAATTTTATCTGTTTGTATAGGATCGTATATAAAATCATTTTCAGTTAGACCATTATTTATAATTGAACCACCTTGTATTTTAGGTGGTATTTTTATTTCATTACCTATATTAAATGAATTGTCACCAAAACTAGTTGAATTAATAAAACAAGGTTTCATTAAATCACGAAAATCATCTAAAGCCTTTTCAACATTACCACTAGTTATTGACATTTATTATTTTAATTTTATTTTATTTCATAACCATTTGATAATTCCAATATTTTGTATCAGCTTTTGTTCTTGTCATTAGATTAATATTATAAAAATAGATTGTTAAAATAATTACAAATAATATTATAAATATTATACTGGTAGTTGTAGGATCTTCGGTATTTGTATAAACAATATAACTAATTATACAAATAGCAGTAAATAATATTAAAAACTTAACTAATTCTTTGCTTTTAATAGCATTGATAAACTCATCGTTTAATACTAATTCTAAACTATTAAGCTTAGAATTACTTGATTTTGCAAATCCAGTGTATTTATTCTTTTCTTTTTTTAATGATTCTTTATAAGCCTTAGATTTTGTTGTTAAACTATATAAATAAATATGTACTTTTGTACTTAACCTTTCAAAAGCTGTTTGATCTTTATGCTGTTTTAGAACAATAGTATCTGCTTGAAACGTTTCAGTTATATTAACAGTTACATTAGTATAGATAATATAATATAATAACAAAAATGCTATTAACATTATAGAATACTGAGTTTTTAATGATGCTTTATGATTATTAATATATATTAATCCTAAACATATTAAAATTAACACTACTATTGTAATATACAAAAATATATTATTATACAAATTGTTTTTAAGAATATTATTTAATTCATTATTTTTAGTTTTATATTTATCTACGTTTTCTTTGTAAGAATTATCAGCTTTTGTAATATTTACTAAAGTTATACCAATTTCGTTATTTTCATCTTGAATAGTATCATTTGCGGTAGTTGATTCAATACTATCATAAGCAGCATTTATATTTCCTTGTATTTCATTTAATTTTTTTGCTTTTTCATAATGTTCTAGTATGTTTCTAAGTACTGGTTTAATGGCTGCAAGTTTTGCATTTGCATTAGTTAATTTTATTTTAGCTGCGGTTATAGTTTCATCTGGAATAATACTACCTTCTTTATCTACTTCAAGTGCTTTTTCATATAAATCATTATTATTAGTCGATGATAGAGTATTTAAGAAGTCATCTAAATCTTTAATAGCTTCTATAGCATTAGAATAATCAAATATTGATTGACCACTAAGAGAAGTGCCATAGTCCGTTATAAATCTATCAATATTACCTCCAACAGGTAGTGATTCAATTGCTTCTAGTTGGGTTGATGTTAAGGTGTATTCAGCACTTGAAACTATATTTTCAGTCTGTCTTAAACGTAATTGATATTTTGTATCAGTGACATCTGTAAATGTAACAACAGCACCTGCCATATCCTTTCCATTACTAGCACCTGTACTTGCAATCTGATATAACTTTATTCTTCTTGTATCAGTACTACTACCACCCACGTCATAATGTAATTTTAATAATTTAGTTATTAAGTTATGTACTTTACTAGTTGCTCCGGCTTCAAAAATATTAGTAATTAAGGTATCTGTAAAATATGTTTCAGCTTTATTATCTGCACCAATTAATGATTCAAATATTGCTATTAAACTTGATAATATTAAATCGGTTCTAATACCACTAACATTAAACTCATAATTATCAACACTTGGTTTTAATTTAGTTAACTCAGTATCTATACCTGTATTAGTTTCAGCAAAATATGTTAAGTTTTTATTACAAAAAATAGTATTGTATTCAAGTAAAGCAATATAATAGTAATAATATAAACAATTTACAGTTGCTTCAAATTTATCATTATTTTTTATATTAATAAACTCTAAAAAATGTAGCATTTTACTTATCAATGCTGTTTCATCTATAGTTACTGTGCTTTCAAGACCTGTAATACTATTAGCACCTGCATCAAGTCTATCAGTTATGGTTGTTTTTAAGTCATTTACTTTTGTATTTAAATAATTTTTTTTAATATATTTTAATACTTTAAATCTTACAAAATAATCATAATAGTCGCCATTAGTAAGGGATGTAGGATCCGCACTACCACTAGCAACAGTCTCTTGAAAACTACTACTCGTTGATAAGTTATATATTTTAACGTTAGGTGTAACTGTAGTATTAGTATAATATATAAGTCCGTCTCTATCAGTATTGAAATTATCTGCCGAGTTAGTTGAGTCAATTGACTTAGCCGTAGAACCATTCAGATCAGTATTAAGAGTATCAGTAATTGCAGCTGCTTTACCAATACGTTCTTGGTTTATTTTAAAATAATCATCGTTTTCAGTATCTGATTGTCCAGTTTTTAAAACATCTGTTAAAGCAGTTTCACTATTAATTTTGTTATTTGCAGAATCAAAAGTATTATCTACAGTATCTTTATAAGTACCCTCCTCTATAGCTGCCCAATCAGTGCTAATTAAATAAGGTTCTAATATATTTTTATTAATGATTTCAAGATATTTATTAATTGTAGTATCTAAATTTAATAAAGGCATTTTATTTTAATATATAAATTAATTTTATACACTCATCTTTGTCCAATACCTGTGTTTATATTCAGTTCTTACAACCCTATGAAGATTCCTAAAATAGTAAAAAATTAGTATCATAGAAGCAATTATTGTTATAAATAGTAAATAAATATTCATATCAGGCATTATAGTTGATAACCATAAATAGGTTAAAACTAATATTAAAAACAAGAAAGTTGTATGAATAAATAAAGTTCTTTGGAATAATCTATGCCATTCTGCATTTGTTGTAGCATCATTGCGATTAATTGAAGATTCTAATACTTTATTATTATTTTCAACATTTCGTCTTTCTTTATTACTAGCATCTGTTAATGTATCATATAAACGGGTCATACCATAATTAGACGATTCCATATAGATTATTCTTAAATACATATCAAAATTATTATTAATTATTGTTTGTTCACTGATAATATCAGTATCAGTATCAGTAGAAAAGTTTTCTGTAAATCTTTTAGCAACTTCAATAAATGAAAAGATCATACCATATGTTAAAAGAACTATTATTAAAATAATAAATACTCTAGTTTTTCTGGATTGTTCTGAATTTGTAGCTACAATAGCTATTAATGATATTATCACAATAATAATAGTTAAATAATAAATATAATCAATATTATTGAATGAACCTTGAATAGCATTATAATTACCAATACTTTTTTGATACTCTGATTTATTTTTATTAAATGTTTCATTTGTAATACTTAAATTATTTAGCGAGTCGTTATATACTTGTGATGAATATTCAATGTTTTTTGATAAAATTACACATTTATCACCATTGGTAAAATTACTATCTATAGTTCCTTCAATATTATCTGCTGTTAAAGGATAATAACTTTTATCGCTTGATATACTAATATTATTTTTAATAGTAATATATTTACGTTGAGTTTTATTATAAATAGTGTGCTTATCTGTTTCTAATAATTCAAAAAAACTTATAACTGCTGCACCTTCAGTATATATTGTTAAAGCACTACTACTACTACTATCATAGACTACATTTAAGTAATAACCAGAAAACTCTTTAATTTTGTTTGTTACTGCACTAAATTGCTTTAAAACTGTTTTAATATTAGTTTTAGTACGTTCGCCACAACTATTAGAAGAACCAATTAAATGATCACAGCTTTTGTAATAAGTTAAATATACATCTGCAATATGTTTATATAATAAAACTAAATATATTCCTCTACATACATATACAATTGATGGTGTTAATTTACCTCTTAATTCATTTTCAATATAATTTTTATGATTAAAACCAGAAATAGGACATACTGTTGTATCTGCAGTATCAATTGATGTGTGATTTACAGTAAAATAATCATATAAATGAGTTAATCCATCCAAATTATTTGTTGCTATTTTATTCGGATTATTAACAAGATAATCATATATTTGATATATATTAAATATTTTTTTCATTTTAAGTTTTTTAGCGTCTGTTATATATTGAATTATAGTTGTACTAAATTGTGGTATATAATGAGTAGTATTTGCAGCATTAAATTCTACTAAAGAATATTCATCATTTGCGGTATCTTTAACAATATTACTAAAATCTTTAAATTCTGATGCTAAATTACAATTATAATCAGCTGGTGTAACACCTGTAGGTTCTCCTACAAAAAAAGCACTTGCATCTAGTGGAGCTGGATCGGTTTTTCCAAGAAAACCAGCAGTATTAATATTAATACAAAATTCATTATTATCAATAACCAAAAAATCATATAAATTACTTAAATCATTATTATTTCTAAAAAATTCGTCAAATATAAGCTTATTAATTTCAAATAATGTATCACACCCCATTTTTATTATAAGAATAAGTTTTTAATTTTGGTAATGAAATAGGTATATAAACTTTTATAAATACAAGTTTTAGCAAAATGATCATTAGCACCACAACATAAACATAGGTTATTTGCCATTCTTAATTCACTTGTTATAAACCTTTTAGCATTATTTGATAATTTTTCTTGAATATAGGTTCCACCTCTAACATTATCTATGCCGTATTTATTCATATATATTTTAACCATTTTATCTTCATCATAATCATCGCAATCTTCAATTAATTCATCAATATAAAGTGGTTTATATTTTTTAGTCCAAAAAGATCCATTACCATTTAAATGTTGTTTATATCTAATAAAAATATTATAAGTTTTACCAACATAAAATTTGTTATTAGATAAACGTAAAATATAAATAGATATATGGTCTCGCATAAACATTCTAGATAATTCACACAATTGTTTATCAATCAAAGCATTTCTAACTAAATTAGAAATTAAAATAGTTTTATCATAACCTTTTTCTAAATCATCATAGTAATTCATAATAATAATAAAAATAACAAATAATGTTTATACGCACGCACGATAATAATATGTTAGACCACTATTTGGATTATAGCGATCAATTTTAACAATATCACCAGGGCGAATACCTAACCATCTTGCAATAGGATCACTTTTCAATATAATAGGTAATTGAGTTTTAGATTTAATATTATATAATGCCATAAGATCTTTAATTTCATCTTTAGTAAGTTTAGTATGTTTATCAACTAAATGATGTTTTGTAGGATTAAAATGTAAATCTGAAAACATAAATACAGATAATAAGCCATCAATTTTATTTAAAATTTTATCAAAGGTAACTAGCAACTTATTATCAGCAGTAGTTAATTCTTCAAAAACAATAATATAATTGGTATATTTCCTATGTTCCAAAACAAATTCTTTAAATACATCAAGTTCTTCTGCAGTTTTACTAGTTTTTTTATCAGGTTTAAGTTTAGCTATAACATTTTTTTTGGATTCTTGATTTAAAGCTATAATAACACAGGTTTTTGGTGAATATACTATAACCGGATCATAACCATAAAAATCATCAGTCTTAATATTTTTTAAAGTGTCAGCAGAAAAATCATTGCGATCTTCTAACATTTCCGCAAGTTTATCTAACATTACAGGTATTACAGATGCCATTATTTATTAATAATGATATATTCATTTTTATACTTCTTTTATTCTTATATTAATCCATTTACCTTCAGCTATTTTATTGCGAGTAAATAATTCAGTTCTTCCCAGTTGTATTTGTAATTGAGATCTAGACAATGGTTGTTTAGTTGAAATGGTATTTGATCTAAACCAATTTTTATAATGTGGAAAGATATGTTCAATAAGTAGTTTATCATCATTGTCATCAGTTTCTTCAATTTTATCTGAAATAAATTGAGCAATCAAATCTTGTTCAGCATAGAATCTTTTAGTAGCATCATTAATTATTTTTGGTTCACGAATATTAGTTACATCTAAATGAATACGGATATGTAATAACACTGAAATAAAGGTTTCTTTCCATTTATTAATTTTATTTGGCATATCACGGTCAATTAGATATTCATTTGGTTTGTTTGGATCTGGATTATCAGCAAATCTTGAAGTAAATTCAATTAGTCTAATACGTCTCCAAGTTCCTTCATCATTAGAATTAACTTCAGGAACATAATTACAAGTTAAGAATACTGAAAATTGCGGTTTAAACTCCATTTGATCTTTGTACAATCCACGACAGGTCATAGTATCATTACCAGTCATTTCTTTCAATTTACCAACATTCAATTTATCATTTTCATTTGGTTCAGCCATTACGACCATACGAACACCTTTAGATTTATAAATATCAGGTGTAGCATTACTAGATCCACTACGACTTTGAGTAATATAGGATACATTCATAGTATAGAAATAATCACCAAATGATTTTTCAACTAAATTGATTAATGTTGATTTACCATTACTACCACTACCAGCTTTACCTGCTAAAATGAAGAATCTTTCTTGTCTAAAGTTTCCATCTAAAGCTAAAGCAAATTGGATCATTAAATAATCACGAACTTCTTTATCAGGTAGAACCTTAGATAAGAAATCATTAATTTCAGCAACAATAGGATCGTTTTTATCATAAGGTTTATAATTACAATTAGTGCTAAATCTAATACAATCTGCGGGACTACCTTCACGAAAACCAATATCAGTTATATCATTCTTAAATTCAATACCTTTTGTAATATCAAATACACCATTTTTAAAACCAACTAAATTACCTTTTTCATTTAGATCATATTCAAAAGATCTTGCTTGAAAGAACGTTTTACATTCATTAATAACATTTTTCTTAAAAGGTGATAACCTACAGTTGTTAATTAGTTTTTCTGCTTTTTCAGCTTTTTTCAACCATCTTTGTCTAATATCTGGATCTAGTTCGGGATTCATAGCCTGAATAGTCCATTCTTTTGATCTGGCTTTAATACATTCTACAATATCAGTAGATATTTTACTAGATAGATCAATACCTTCCATCATAGTAACATACCGATGTTCTTCTTTACTATACATATACCAAACATCTCTTGCTATAAACTTAAATTCATCATTGAATTTTTTATAAATTAATAATGCTACATCATAATGTGTAAGACTATCAATAGCTTGTTCCGTATATTTAAACAAAGAATTATTAATAATCTCAGTATATTTTTCAGGATTATCTTGTTTAGCCCAATAAATCAAAGTTCCTAAGCCTAAGTTATCATCTTTCATACTATTCCATTTCTTCATACATTCTCGTGCTTTATACTTTGTGCTATTTTTTGAAAAATCATCCCATAATTCCAATAAGCGCATATCAATATTTCTTAAAACCATTCCAAGCTGTATCCATAACGTATAATCATCAGCTCTACTTGGATTCAAACAAATATTTACAATGTTTTTAACCAATTCAATTTTTTCATCATCTACTTTATTATTTAATGTATTGCGAATATCAGTTAAAAACATATTATCAACATATTTACGGACTTTTTCTTTATTTGGAAATAATTGGGTTATATATTCATTAATTTCTTTTTGATAAGCTTCTTTAATTGGTCTTTCAACATATTCAATTTGACGCATAGAAAATAACTTAACATTTGCTTTTACTTGATCTAATTCATCTGTGGTGCTTTCATTATCATCATCATCTTCATTATCTGTAGTAGAATATTCTATTTCAATTAAATCTGTATGTTCATATGAATAGATATAATGAATATCATATGGTTTTTGATTTAATTTAGAACTCTTAAACATTTGCCAACAATTTGAATCTATTATAGCTTTATCAACAATATCATCATAATCATTATTAGCAAAAATACCTGAAAAAATTAGATTAGCTTTTTCTAATATTTTAGTTCTTATAAAATGTTGGATTTTATGATCTATTATAAAATCATTAAAAATTAGATGAATACCATCTTTTACAAAATCTTTAGTATCATCTTTAATATGCATAGGTGCTTCTTTCAACATTACAGTGCAATGAATACCATCTGCAACATCTATTAAATCGTAAATAATTTGAAAATATGAAAAAACGATATTTTCAATATGAGATTTTGTAAAATATTTATTACGATCTAAAGAAACTACACCATTTGTATCAAAAATTGGTGTGAATTTAAAATCTAGATCTACACGTAATAAACTAGGATTTAATGGTTTTTCTACAAAGTGTAATGGTATCTCTTTAGCAACTACCTGACTATAAAGACTTATAAACTTTTTATATTTATCATCAGGAATATTATAAGAAACTTTAGGATTACCAATACTAATATGCGTGTAAGATTGTCCTTTTTGTTTTATTGCATATTTATCTATGAATTTATTAAATTTATCTAAAACACGCATTTATTTCTATTATATTTCTTTTTTTATATATCATTTTTCCATATTCAAATTTCAATGTTGTTATATAAGGTTTATATTATTCAATCAATCGTGGTGAAAATATTTTATCTCTATTTTCAATCATTTCTTTATCAGTCATTATTGTATTATCAAGAACATCTTGTTCGCTAGTATTTTTATTTTTAAACAATTTAGTTAACCATCTTATTTGATATGTTATAGCAAACATTCCACATTCTGTTGAAGTTTTTTGAAATTGTTTTTTATTTACTCTTATTTTACATTGTTTTGTTGGATATAATTCTTTTAATTGTTTTTTAACTTCATTTATATATAACATTATTAATTTAGGTATTCCATTTCCACCACTATCATAATAATATATACCATATGATGGTAATGTAGGATCTATTACCATAAAAATACTTGTCCAATGACTACCACCTTGATCAAAAGTATCTAGATTAGTAACTATACCTAAATATTTTTTATTATTTTTAATATTATTGCGAATATTTGGTGTGCATTTATTATCATAATATTTACATTTACCATTCGTTTCTTTAACTGCAAAATCAACTGTAAATACACCTATAAATTCGTAATTATATTTTTTACATTTATGATAATGAGTTAAAACATCTTCTATATCGAAATTAGATAACCACGCTGTTTTATTTTTATACCATTCTGCAGGTTTTTTAGGTAATAATCGTGAATCTGAAATATTATTTAATCTAAAACATTCATCAAAGGTAGCATATTGACATAAGTAATCAAACCAAAGATAATGTTTTTTATCTCCTACAATATTTTTAAGTTTATCATTAATTGCTCTATATGTTGGTTTTTTAATTTTTATTTTAAAAAATTTATTATAAATTTCTATAAAAATTGATAAATCTTTTGTATCAAAACATTGTTTTTGATCTTTTGCTAAAGGACTACAGAAACTCATTTTTACTTTGTTAAAATATAATAAATGGAATTATGGATTAAATTTATTCTTGCTGTAACATTCATAAATGTTTTTGGTTTTTTTATTATGAAAAATTTAACTAATAGTAATAATTGTTTTGTTGTTGCTGGATATTTATTTTTGTTTTCAGGAATAATTGCCTTATTATCTTTAATTTATATGCATTATTTTACTAATATTCCAGTTCTAAAAACTAACAATATATACGGTATAATTTTATTAGCTATTATGAACTTTGCTAGTTATACATTATTATTAAATGCTGTTAATTATGCTGAAAATCCTAGTTATGTTAGAGCATTTGTTGCTTTAGAAATATCAATACTTACTATTGCTTTTGCTTACTTTTACAAAATTAATATTACAATTTATAAAATATTTGGGATTTTTAGTATTATTGTAGGTATTATAACATTATCATTATCATAGTGCGTTAAATTTTATTTAAAATATATAATATTTAGAAAATAATGAATAATCTTATAGAACCTTGTAAAAAATATATTAAAGACAAACTTGGAATTGAATTGCAGAATGAAGATGTTAATAAATATATTAGAACTGCTTCTAATTCTTTAAACCTTAGTAATTTAAACGCACTTAATAAAGAAAATAAAAAACTTATACTTACAACAGTATTAGAATTAGTTAATAAAGAAAACAATTTAGAATCTGTTTTAGAAACATTAGAAACTGAAAGAAATACGCCTGTTGTAGCAATACCCTATGATTTTGAAGATACTTATACACAACCAACATATCATTATAAAACATTATTAATTCAATCTACTAAAATGGATTTTCAATATACTCTTAATAATGTTTCTAGATTATTACCATATAAGATATTTATTAAAAATAATAATCCTATAATTCCTTTGTGGATTAATGATAATCTTTTTCATTTTTATAAAAAAAACGAGAATGATATTATTTATCATACTATTAATGATGTTGAAAATATACCAGTTGATAACAGCGTTAATATTAAACTAGAGAATATACAAAATACTATAAATTATAGTATTTATAGTTATCGTAAAATAGATGAGAATCATTATAAAATTATAATTTTAAATAATGACAATAAAGAAAAAAGTGATATTAAGATCTATTCAAACAATAAAATATATAATTTTTATTATGTTGATAATGATTTATATTTAGCTGAAGATCCTAACATCAATATTAATATTAGTAATTCTATTGTTGTTTTAACTACACATATAATTTACATTTTATGTAAAGTTATAAAAGCATAATGAATACTCCTGAAAATATAAATATTATACTTGAAATTACTTCAATTCTATAAAGTATTTGCAATTTATCATCTTCATCTTTGGCTGTAAATATATCAATATGCTGTGATAAAATTAATACTATTATGTAAAACATAAATACTATAAATAAATGCATTGTTATTAATTGCATATTAAAATCAGTATTCAAATAATTTAAAACACTTTTCATTCTATAATTTACATATTTGTTTAAAATCAATATTAAAATAAACATTATCAAGAAATATATACCAACATAGACTGCCATAATATATACTATGTCACTTAAATAATCATTCATAATTAAACTTTCTACTATTGAATATACAACTATATGTAAAAATAAAATAAAAAAGATAAATGCAAGTTTATCTTCAAAGTTAATTTTAAAAATATCAGTTAAATTTAAACCTAAATTATCTAATATATCTACAAACTTTGTATCTAACTTTATTTTGTCTTCAATTGTATTAACAGTAGATCGTTCTTTTTCATAATTTTCAATTATACTTGAAATTATACTATTTGTTATTTTATTATCTTCATCGTCTTGTTGTGTATCAACACCAAACATTGTTTTAGCTGATTTTATTGCATCATTTTGTTTTGGTTCTTGGGGTTTATTAGTCGAATTATGTTCTTTATCATAATCTTCTTCAATTTGTTTTCTTATTTTCTTAAATACTTGTAATGCATTAGTTACACTTTCTTTTAATTTATCATTAGTACCACCAGTTTTGTTTGAGCTTGTTGCGTCAGTTAATAATTCAGGAAATAAGTCTTTATTATTTGTATAAAAATTTTTAAACCATTCAACTAATTTAGGCTTATATGAATTAATGCTGCTTTTTACTTTTTCTAGTTTTTGTGCTATATTTTGTTTAGGTAAAAGTTCTGTAGTACCACTTACTGTGTTTATTACTGTGTTTAACGTAGTATCTAAATTATTGTCAAAAAATTTCTCTTCATATAAATATATTAAATGATCTATTAATTCAATTAATACTTGGTCATTGGAGAAGGAGTTTGATTCACTGTTATATTGTTTAAGCTTTGTAAGGAATTCGATTAGCTGCGATTTTATTTTAGATATATGAGATAGTAGTTTTGGTCTTTTAGTTAGTAGCCTTATTGTAGCAATATCTAAGTAATACTCGCTTGTAACATCCTCTTTAGTACTACCTTGTTGAGAAGTCTTTCTAATATAAACATGTTTTATAAAATCTGTATTAATAAATTCAATGTTGTAATATTCTCCAGTGTTAATGTTCGTTTTTGATATTTTAAATTCAATTTTATTTGATCCTGATAGTCTTAGATATCCACGTGAACTATTCACAATATGAAATTCTAAACTATTTTTATTCTTTTGAATTTGTTGTAATATTTTTAAATCATCAGTTGCATTAGGATCATTTTCATTTTTTATATTTTCGGCTTCATCTTCTTTAGCATAACCTAATCCAATTGTGATGTTAGTTTTATATTCATTAAATTTATCAGAATTATTTTTATTATCACTTTCAACTACTTTAATTAAATCACGAATTCCATTTTTAATTGATTGACGAAAATCTTTTGATAATTTTCTATCTAATATATATTGATTTATAGGATCTTCAATTTTTTTTATTTTTTCAACCAAATCATTAATATGTCTTCTA
>Ga0233432_10003864_pt1 | contig 13430 bp, 14 predicted proteins | sample SI_122_August201_6_FD_179870 | JGI IMG/M metagenome (GOLD analysis project Ga0233432, IMG submission 179870) | Seawater microbial communities from Saanich Inlet, British Columbia, Canada - SI_122_August2016_10_MG | ecosystem: Environmental > Aquatic > Marine > Inlet | place: Canada: British...
GGATATCATTCGGCAGGCGACACTTCCTGAGTAATGCCGCCAACCTATTTGCTTTCATCCTCGGCCCAGCAGCGGCTAATCGAGATATATCAGTACAGCGTTGGCCAATGGGGCGAAATGCAAGCGGAATCCTATTTAGCGGACCTGTATAAAGCCTTCGAAAAAATCACAAAAGGCACGCTCCAAGGTAGACCAATTGAATCGGGTTATGGCGTAATTGGACGTTGCGCCCCTTGCGGCAAGCACAAAATTTACTGGAGAACGCCAGGCGATGGGACTGTCCACATCGCTGAGATCCTGCATGAACAGATGGATATCGGCGACAGATTAGCGAAATCCTCGCCGCTTCGGCATCTGAGCGACTAAAATACTCCCGTCTACCCAGCTTTCTCTGCCGCCAGCATCTCACGAAGGTCTGTTTTGAGGACTTTGCCGTAGTTGTTTTTGGGCAGACCATCCACGAAACGATAACCTTTTGGGCGTTTGAAGCGGGCGATGAGATCGCGGCAGTGAGCATCGAGTGCTGCATCATCGACCCCATGACCATCCCTGGAAACGACATAGGCGATAACGTTTTCGCCCCACTCTTCATCTGGCTCACCGATGACCGAAACCTCTGCGACGCCTGGGTGGGTTAGCAGCGCCTCCTCTACCTCACGCGGATAGATGTTCGTGCCGCCAGAGATAATCATATCTTTGGAGCGGTCCTTTAGCGTCAGGTAGCCGAATTCATCCATAGCACCGACATCGCCCGTATGCAGCCAACCATTGCGGAGAGCATCCGCAGTAGCTTCAGGATTGCGCCAGTAACCCGCCATCACTGTATCGCCGCGCACAAGCACTTCGCCGATCTCACCGGGCGGGAGCGGATTATCATCTGCATCCGCCGTAATGACCTCAACATTCGTGAAGGCCCGCCCGGTTGAGGCAATCATGGCCTCGTAGCGAGGATTACTGGTGTCAGCGACATCCTGCCGTGGCAGGCATGTGATCGTCATCGGGCTTTCGCCTTGGCCATAGATCTGCGCCAGCACGTCGCCGAACGCCGCTTTTGCCGCCTTACAATCCTCCACATACATCGGCCCGCCGCCATAAATGATGGTCTTCAGATTGCTGGTATCGGCAGCCTTCTGGCTTGGGTGCTCCACCATGCGCTTAACCATGGTTGGCGCTGCGAAGAAGGACATTCCAGTGAAATGCGGCAGGAGCTCAAAAATCTCTGGCGGGTCAAATTTACCGCTCACTGGCACGACTTGCGCCGCACATGCAGCAACGAATGGAATGTTGTAGCACCCACCACCATGGGACATCGGGGCGGCATGCAGGCAATGATCACTTTCCTGGGCGGCATCCACATCTGTGAAATAGGCCATCGTGCAAGCCATGAGATTCCGATGCGTCAGGGTTGCACCTTTGGGGCGACCTGTGGTGCCGGAGGTATAAAACAGCCATGCCGGATCATCCGGTTGGCGATGGGTCATAGGTATAGTGGGACCCGTAACAATCTGCTTGTACGCATCAGAACCTGCCGTCAGCAATTGCTCACAGTCCGGCAAATCATCGAACACGCTTTCCAATGCGTCCTGCAGGTCTTCTGTAACGAAGCACAGCCGTGAGCCTGAGTTTTCCAGGATAAAGGCGAATTCTTTCGGGTGAAGCTTGGCGTTGATCGGCACCGCAATCAGGCCAGCCATCCAGCTGCCATAAAGAATTTCCAAGAATTCCGTGCAGTTGGTCATAGCGAAGCCGACACAATCGCCGGTGTTCAGGCCCGCATCCCCACGTAGCCACCCAGCGACAGCAGAAGCACGCCTATGAAATTCGCGGTAGTCCGCAACCAGCGTTTTGCCCTGATACAGGGCTGGGTTATCCGGACGGGACCTGGCAGCGCGAACCAATAGCGAAGCGACATTCATGATCGGCGTATCCTTTAAGCGCAGTCTGTCGCCCAAGTATGGCAAAGGATGCAGGCGAATGTCAGTAGCGTCTCGCTAATAGGGTCGTCTGGCGGTTTGAAATTCCTTCAGGATCGATGCCGACGTCACCGCGATGCCGGCAACACGGCTCGATGCGACGTGCAAACCGTATGTGGCCCGCGCACCCCCTTCCCAGCCCAAGATGGGTGCCCCTGATACGCCCTTTGCGGTGGCGCAGCTGTGCTGAAACGCGCGCTGGCCTATCCGCTGCAGCTTGCAGTTCACATGGCGCGTCAACCGATGCAGCCTGGAACTGGCGAATCCGGCAATAATGAAAGACGCGTTGAGGCGCGGCGGCTTCACGGCTAACGGTGCAGGTGCCCCAGAAAATGCCTGATCAAGCACCAACACTGCCCAATCCGCTGCACGATCAGGGTTGCCAAGCTTTGGCGCATATCCAGCCGGAACCCGATACTCAACTACCCGCAAATGCTGTCGGTACTGCCCCTGGTCATACCCGGCTAGAACATGCAATGAGGTGGGGCGTATCCAGTTCCTTGGACGTTCGAGCCACAGGCAATGAGCCGCTGTTAGAATCGTGCGCGCGTCAATGGCGAATCCAGTGCAATGCCCGCCAATTTCCCGATTCACCCGAACAACAGCAGAAAATGGGTCTTTTGCCTCCGCATAGGCCTTTACGGGCAGCAGAAGAATCCCCAGAATTAGGATCAACGGACACAACTGTGCTAAGATTATTTTGGCTTTAACTGTGCGTTTGGAATGATCTGCGGGCGGGTGGATGATCCATGGAATACGGGCAGGCATGAGGGCTTGATCTAATGATTGCCAGCGCGCGCGACCCCGTGTGCGCCTAGGTGGGGGCTGATAGCAGTTTATGGGCAGACTGGACGGCATAACACTCCTTGAATCGCTCACCGAAGATGAGCGCGCTGACCTTGAAAAGCGCTGCCAATGGCGGCGTTATGCCAAGGGCGATGAAGTCGTCACGCGCAATAGTGATAACCGGGACATGTTCCTGATCACTGAAGGCGCGGTCGACATCATAAACTATTCAATGACCGGACGCCCCGTCGCATATGCAACGCTTGGTGCTGGCCAGTATTTCGGCGAGCTATCCGCAATTGATGGGGAGCCACGCTCGGCATCCGCTGTCTGCAATCAAAGCGCCACGATTGCCGCCCTGCCGCCACAGCTTTTCCAGGAACTCATCACACAGCGGCCAGAAATCGCATTGAGCGTGCTGCAGCGCCTGGCAGGCATCGTCCGTATTTGCGACGAGCGGATTATGGACCTGGCTACATTGGGCGCTATGCAACGTGTCGTGCTGGAGCTTTGCCGCGCTGCAACGCCAGACCCAATCACCAGCGGTTCCTGGCTGATCTACCCAACACCGCCGCAGCGTGAATTCGCCGCCCGCGCCTCCACGACCAGAGAAACCGTGGCCCGCGTTTTCGCCCAATTGTCCGATGTGAACCTGATCCGCCGCAAAGGCCGTACACTATACTTGGCCGACAAAACGCAACTCGAGCGCATGGCGCAACGGTTAAGCGGACCAACCCCGCCAGAATCCGCCGCCGCCGCAAATTCAGCCTCTGCCGAATAGCGCACCACTCCCTAACGACAACCACCATCAATGCGGAGGATTGCAGCAGTCGTATAGCCGGCGTGATCGCTGCAAAGGTAGAGTGCTGCTGCAACAACCTCATCGGGCTGCCCACCGCGCTGCAGCGCAATCTGCTCATCTGCACGTTGCTGAAATTTCTCCATATCCCATGCCTTTGAGACATCAGTTAGAAACGGCCCCGGCATGATGCAATTTACGCGCACCTCTGGTCCAAGCGCGTCAGCCATGGCTTCCGTCATGGCGTTCAGCCCGGCTTTGGCGGCCGCATAGGTCACCAGATGCGCCTGCGGACGGATCGCCGCGCGACTAGAGATATTGAGGATCGCACCGCCGCCCTCCGCCTTCATGCGCTCCCCGATAACGGCGGACAACCGGAATGGCGCTTTCAGGTTAAGGTCCAGCACAACGTCATACAGACGCTCGTCAACGCTGGTTAGCGTATCATAAAGCGGTGACTTACCCGCATTGTTGACGAGGATATCAACCCGTCCAAATCTTGCATACGCGGCCTCAATCAACGCATCGCATTGATCCCAATGGGAAATGTTGACCGCAACTGGCAATGCCTGCCGCCCAAGCGCCTCAATCTCTGAGCATACCGCTTCACACGAGTCCAGCTTTCGGGAAGCGACGATGATATCGGCACCCGCTGCCGCCATACCAAGTGCAATCTCCCGGCCAAGGCCACGGCTACCGCCCGTGATCAGCGCCACTTTGCCAGACAAATCGATAACATGTTTTGGCCCACTCATCAGCCCGCTCCCAGGATTAGCGAGCAATGGGATGACATGATGCCGCCTTCATTGTGCACAAAGGCCCGATCGCGCTTCATAACCTGGCGGCCTTCAGCATCGCCGCGTATCTGGCGTGCAGCCTCAATGATGGCAAACAATCCACCTGCCGCCCCTGCATGGGCATGGCTTAACATGCCGCCATGGGTGTTGACCGGGAACTTGCCGTCGAAATTGGTTTCTTTCGTCAAGAACAGTTCCCCCGCTGCTTCTGGCGTGCCAAACCCAGCCTCAGACATCTCGATCAAGGGGACGGGTGTGAAGCAGTCATAGAGCTCTGCAAAATCGATATCCTTCGGGCTGAGCTCTGCCATTTTATAGGCAGCAGCACCCGATTGCTTGCCGCCGAACTCCGTCAGGCTGGGCGCGGCCATAATGTGTTCATGGGTGTGAAACTCGCCAAACCCTAGAATATCGACAGGCTGCGATGGCATATCCCGCGCGCGGTCCGCAGCCGTAATAATCAGCGCGCCACCGGCGTCTGAAATCAGGCAGCAGTCCAAAATGTTCAACGGTGTTGCAATGGGTTTGGATGCCAGCACGTCCTCAATCGTGATGGGTTGGGACATGTGAGCATTCGGATGCAAGCCCGCGTGAAAGCGTCCGTTCACGGCGACGGCTGCCATCATTTCACGTGTTACACCGGTCTCATGCATCAGCCGATTTGCGATCATGCCGTAGAAAGCCGGGATCAGCGGGCCATAGATCTTTTCGTAGTAGGGATGGCCAACACTGGAGAGTGCAGCAACGGCTTCATCCCGCGTTTGCCCCGTCGCGCGGTTTTCACCAACAACGACCAATATGTTTGTCGCTGCCCCTGTCGCCACGGCTTGAACCGCATGGTTCACAAGTGCAGCTGGCGTGGCACCGCCTAGCACCATGGATGAAAGATAGCTTGGCTGAATGCCTAAATATTCGGCAACGACCGTGCCGAACATGAAATAGGGCTCCGTCATCGAATAGGCTGTCAGCAATCCATCAATATCACTGGGGCGAAGGCCTGCTTCATCCATTGCCTGCTTTGCTGCTTGTGCGGCAAGACCTATTCCAGATTGACTGGGGACTTTGCCGATTTCAGATTCGCCAACGCCAGCAATACTGGCCGCGCCTGAGAGCATGTGTCTCGCCATGGCTCAACGCTCCTCCAGCAAAAATTGAGGCACGTTTATGCCCTCACCGCGCGCCTCGAAGACACAGCGGACTTTGTCCCCGATCGCCACATCAAGGGCATTTGGGCCGATGATATTGGTCATCATGCGCGCACCTTCCTCCAGGTCGATCAGGGCGACGACAAAGGGTGTAAGCGGCCTATATCCGGGCTCGGAAGCACGGTGGACAATGCTGAAACTATGCACCTCTCCCCTGCCAGACGCTTCAAACCATTCGACGTCATTCGCGTCCCAGGTGGCAAGCGATATCTGGCGAGGATAGAACCAGACTTGGCCGTTCTTCCGGCAGCGCTGCAGCAGGAGCCTGCCTTCCGCAGCTCCATCCCAGTAAGGCGCATTGTCAGCGTTCCGTTGCGGGATCGGTAGCGGTGGGTCGGGGGTATAGGCTTGATCGGTCAAGGCATCAGTTCCTTATGCTAAGTGCAAAAGGATATGACGCCGGGTCAGGTCTCGCTAGGGTCAGTACCATAGGCGGTGGCCAGGGCGCGGTCGCGTAGACCCTGCGCCCAGCGCGTTAGGCCATAGGGATGCGCGAACACTGCCCAATTTACATCGGCAGCAGCTAGAAGCGCTTGCCAGCCTGAATCATCCAGAGCCAAAGCTTGGGTGACCGCAATTTCTTCGGCCAATTGCGCCGCTTCAGCCTTGCTCGCCTCTTTTAGAAACTGAACTGCGGGTGCTGGCCAAGGAGCATGCCCCTCATCCCAGTCCTCATTGGCATAGGCCTTCAAAAGCTGCCACAGCATGCCATCTTCAGAGAGTGCGGGCAGCGCGCTACTTCTCGACATAGGCCGTTAGCAAGCGATAGCTCTGCTTGCCTTTACTTGTCCATTTTGTGAGCACCACGACAGCGGTGTTGCCTTGGCGTCGATCACCACCGCGATAGGCGATGCGGCCGATTGGCTTGTCAAAGAATCGGCGGAGGGCCAGGCGTCGCTTGCTATCATTGTCCGCGAGCCATCTTTGAACCCGTGGCTTGTTCGGTTTGTGATTGATGGTGCGCACAATCGCGATAGCCGCTGATTCTGTATCAAAGAAACCGGATGCGACGCTCTTGTTGTCCCGTTTGATCCGGTCTTCCAGATCGTCATAGGACTTACCCACATGGCGGGCGATGGTGTGCCCCCGATGTTTGCCACCCTCTTGCGCCTTCAGCCACCGAACCGCCTGGACGACTGCATCATCCCGGCTACGGACAGGCGTTACAGACCGTGCTTCAGCGGTTTGCTGCTGCGCCTCGACTGGAGGCGGCGTAGCGCTCTCCGTCATCGCTTTGGCAAGTCTTGGATCGTCTCCCTGGAGGAAGGCGATCAGCAGCGCCACGCCCAGCGCGATAAAGGATAGGATTATGCGTTGGGCCTTAATATCAATGTTGAAGCGTTTAAACACTGTCTGCCCTGCGCCTAAAGATTAAAGCTTGCCGTAGGCCGCCGTGAACCCACGGAGCGATACAGTCAGATTGAGTTTCTGACGGCGAATATTCTGCATGCCGATCACAGCCTTTGAGCCGCGCTTCATGGCATTGACCTTACCAGCAGCAAGTTGGATTTGCGCTAAGCAACCGCCTTTGAGGCAGAACTCAAAATTCACGCGGTCGGCCTTACCGCCATCAATACCGAATGTCAGCCCTGGACGCAGCCAAACGCCAAGCGGCGCGCGCAGCGATAAGATCACGCCAGACTGATTGGGCGGCTTCGCAACAACAACTTCCATCAGCGGATTGCCGTTTTTCGGGTCTTTGACATTCTGAACCATGCGGCAGAGACGCCCGGCCTGCGGGTTCTGTACGCATTCAACGGACCAATCGCCGCTTTGCGTGCGCTCAACGTTCTGTTGCGCCTGCTGTGCAGACGCTGGGAGCGCGCCAATGGAGCTGGCAATAAGGCCTGCGGCCAATGCAATTACGACTTTACGCATATGCGAAGCCTTTCCTCTTAGGAATTAGGTGTTCATTCGGCGGGACACTGCCTTGAACCACCCCTTAGATGCAAGACCAATCCGCATGATCCGTTCCAATATTATAGCGAATTAAAGTCTACCGCTTAAGGGTCAGGACCCATAAAATTGGTCCTGACCCTAGGGATGCTGGCGGCCAAACCGGATATGCGGGAAGGCGCTGAACTCACTTGGGCTGTACACTGGCGGGGCTGTCGTCAGATAGCTGGAATCCAGTTCCGCGAAAGACCGCACACCGAGCAGGCCAAGCGCAGACTCACATTCACGTTCCAACAGTTCCAGCATACGGACCAAGCCATCTATGCCACCAGCGGCCAAGGCATAGCCCTGCATTCGGCCGATGCCCACAACGTCCGCACCCAGGATCATTGCTTTTACAATGTCCGTACCGCGACAGAACCCACCATCAACTGCGATTTCGGCCTTGCCGCCAACGGCCTCAACGACTTCTGGCAGCACATCAATGGCACCCCGACCGAAGTCTAGCTGACGACCACCGTGGTTAGAGACGTAGATGCATTCGACGCCATATTCGACTGCCTTAGCGGCGTCTTCTGCTGTCGCGATGCCTTTCAGGATTAACGGCATGTCGTGCTTTTCTTTGAAGCGCGCGACTTTGGCCCAATCAAAGCCAGACTGGAATTTCTGTCCACTACCACCCCGGCGACGCCCTGCTGGCAGATATCGCCGCACAATGTCCCGCTCGCGCCTGGAGTACACTACGGTATCGACCGTGATGCAGAACGCGCGATATCCAGCATCCTTAGCGCGAACGGCGGCATCATCGACAAAGGCGTCATCGCCGCGCACGTAGAGCTGAAACAGTGTTGGTTGATCGACGCTGGCGGCAACGGTTTCCATATCGGGCTGGCAGACGGAGCTGAGCATATGGTCAACACCGAACGCATCGGCCCCTTTTGCAGCAGCGACACCACCACCTTCGGCAAAACTCTCCAAACTGCCAATCGGTGCCAGGAGGACAGGAATACGCAAATCCCGGCCAAGAAAGCGCCCCGTCACGTTAGATGTAGTCACATCCTGCAGGACCCGAGGCCGGAACGCCAAGCAATCCAGGGCCAAGCGATTACGAAGATATGTGGTTTCGGTTTCAGCCGCGCCCGCCAAATAATCCCAGGTCGTATCTGGCAGGTTAGCGCGGGCGCGTTCTGGGAACTCCTGAAGTGTCAGGAACTCAGGCGTAATATATCCACCGCCAGTCAGGCTGGATTGAGTCAGTTTGGTCATGCCGTGAGACATCCTGTTGCAAGGTCAAATCGAATCCGCAGCTTCGATTTTGCCTGGCAGGGAAAACTTCACAAGGGCACCGGGGCCTGCCTCTGGCGACCGCGCGGTAATCGTGCCGCCCCGGGCGTTTATTAAACGCCGCACGCCCAGCAGCCCAAAGCCCGCGCCTTTACGCAGTTTACCTTCTTCCAGTAATGCGGCCGCATCCCCCTGAAAACCAGTGCCATAATCACGCACTGAAAATTCAATCACATCGCTGCCAATGGCCGTTGCTGAGATCGTCAATTTTTTTAATGCATCGCCAGAATGCCTGAATGCATTATCGACCAAATTCCTCAAGACATTTTGCAATGCCGTTTCATCTGCAGTGAGGCGAACATTGTCTGCCTGCACATCATGCGCGCCCGTCGGGTCAAGCATTACCATAACCCTCGAACAAAGGTCTCGTAGGCCAAAGGTACTGAGCTTCGGCTCTAAATCCGTCACCTGCGCTTGAGCCAGCAAGTCTGTAATCAGTGTCTTTGCATTGGCTGAAACATCATCAAGCATCTTGATGATTTCGACTTTTCCATCGTTGTGATCTTCAAACCCATCACGCAGCATATCGAGCAACATCGTGATCTGACGCATCGGCGCACGCAGATCATGGGCGGCCAGGTTCACAAAATTCTCAATCTCGCGCATTTGCGTTTCCGCATCGATCCGGGTTTCCCGAAGCGTTTGTTCGCTTGAGATATCTGCTGAGGTCCCTACGAGGTAGACAACATCGCCGTCATCATCAAATACGGGCTCCAGGTGCGTCCGTACTGTGCGTTCTTGGCCACGCAGCGGCAGCGTAAGCTCATAACTGACAGGGCGTCCGCCGAAGATTGTTTGGACATGCCGGGCATATGCCAGCGATCCGAAACGTCCTCCATAAATTTCCTCAGCGGTCTTGCCCAGCACATCCTCGACAGCAAAACCTGCAACATCACAGGCAAAAGCATTGAACGCGGCATAGATTGGCCGTTGACTATTTTCAACCTTTAGTACGAATATAGATGATTTAACACAATCGAATGCATCAAACGCAGCGGCGTCCATTTCTACATTCACATTCAACGATTCAGAGACGGCCATCAGCAAAACTTCCCTCTTCCAACTAGGCACTTAAGCTACCTAGGTGGCGAACGTTAGCAACGGGTGCTTCACAGCATCACCGCCAAACAACTACGCGTCTGAGGGTGGTTCTATCCTATAAATCGTTCAGATCGGTTAAGCTCATCATTAAACATTCGGAGGGTGGCCTGAACCCGGCCGAAGATGCTGTCTGGCGGATAATCGCCATCGTCATCGGGCTCACCTGTTGGCGTTGAGAGCAGCTGCTCTAGAGCATCAGACAGTGTTTCTGCTGTCCAGATAGAGAAGGTTCCGGCAGCGATCGCACTGGTCACTTCCTCATCCAGCACCAAACTATCGGCATTGCTCGCTGGTACGATGCAGCCTTGAGTTCCTGTTAATCCACCGGCTTCAACACAGCTGCGGAAGAACCCTTCGACCTTGTGATGCACGCCGCCGACGGACTGCGCGACCCCCAACTGGTTCATTGATCCCGTGATCGCGATATCCTGGCGTGCGGGCAATTGCGTCAAGTCGGAGATGATTGCAGCCGCTTCCGCCAGGGTCGCGCTGTCACCCTCCACGCCCCCATAATTCTGCTCAAACGTCATAGACGCCGTGAAGGATGGCGGAATGCGGCGGGCGAATTGGCCAGCAAAATAGCCTTGCAGGATCATCGCCGCTTTCTGCTGGATAGGCCCACCCATGGCGACATCGCGTTCGATATTCAGCACGCCACGGCGCCCAATATAAGCGCGCGCCGTGACGCGAGATGGGCCACCAAAGGAATGATCACCCTGGCTACGGACGGTCAGCCCGTTCACCTGGCCAATCGCCTCGCCCTTAACATCAATTTTGATAGCGCCCTTCAGGATTGCTTCTTGGGAGCGATCTTCAACACGTTTATTTCGGCGGAGCTTGGCTGCACGGGCAGCCTGGATATCTTCCTGCTCAATCGTGTCCTTGCGGCCATTGCTGCGGGCGATGATGACGGCTTCTGCGATCAAGTCATCCAGCTTTTCGAAGCGGGCGGATATTTTTGTGCGATCAGCAGCCCAGCGGCTTGAAATGCCGAACAGCTCCGTCAGCGCACCTTCGGAACACGCGCATGATCCGCGCTTCTCCGCCATCTCCTGCGCAACGGCACCCAGGCCTGAAAGGTTGGGGGCGGTCGCCTCCATATCGGAATCGATATCGGCCTTGATTTTGAAATAGGCCTGGAATTCAGGGTCTGCCGAAAAGAACGTGTAGTACCAGCGCGGCGCGCCGACGATCACGACCTTCAGCTTCAGAGGAATTGATTTTGGCCGTGGCGCGCCAGCAATGGGAATGCCATTGAAGCGGTGCAATTCCTCAATCTGGATCACGCCATCCCGGATAGCGCCCTTCAAGAATTGCCAGGCAACTGGTTGAGCGGCCAGTGCTTCTGCACGCAACACTAACACACCGCCATTGGCCCGATGCAATGATCCAGCGCGGATGAGAGAGAAGTCCGTGGCAACCCCCGCCCCGGCCTGGCGATATTCTAACTGGCCAAACAGGTTCTGGTATGTCGGGTTGGCTTCCAGCACCACATTGGGATGTTCATCGTCAGCGTGATCCACCAGCAGGTTGACCGCATAGCGGATCTCCGGCGGTTGAAATCCAGGCTGCTTGGCCGCTTCGGCACTAAATTGCTGCAGATTCTCAACAGCGTCTTCTTTCAATGCATCGAGCCAGCGGGCGATTCCGGTGTGTTCCGTGAACTCTAGCTTGACGCCATCAACAAGCAGAGCAATTGCGGATTCAGCGATCGTCTTGCTCATGCCTTGAGCTTGCTCTGCAACCTTCTTCTGTTCGCCAGCGGCCCATTCGTTGAAAGCGCCGAGCTTCTGGCCAATTTCACGGCCTGCAGCTTCGATCTTACGACGATCTTCTTCCGGCAAGCTTAGCCATTCCGGTGCGTCTTCGCCGCCTGCACGGACGACCTGCATCCCTTGCGGCGTCTGCGCAACGTCAAGGCCTTGCGCACGCGCTTCGCCGCGCAAGGCTTCCAGGCGCTTGGAGATTTCAGCCGCCAGGGCTTCCTGTGTCTTGCGCAAGTCCGCCTGCGCGCTTTCCTCACCGAAGGCGTGCTGCAAGCCTTCCCTGATTTGGGGGATCAGTTTTGCGATCCGGTCCCGGAAACGGCGGCCCATGCCTGCAGGTAATGCCATTGGGCGTGGGCGGTGGGGGCGGCGGAAATTGTTCAGGTAGAGCCAGTCATTTGGCTTCGGCCGCTGGCGCATCTCATCTTCGAGGAACTTCAACGTCGCCGTCATCCGGCCACTGCGGTCATCGCCGACGACGAAGACGTTAAACCCTGGCTCCCGCATTTTCAGGCCAAGTTCCAGCGCTTCCTTAGCGCGGGCGTGGCTTGTCAGGCTGAAGACATCAGGTTCCGTTAATGGCGGCGCAAACGGAAAATCGGGCATGCCAGCTTCAGCGGCAGGAATCTTCGTCAGCGCCATGGGGCGGCTCCTTTAATGCAGACAAGATATATTCAGTGATAGACGTAATGCGCCTTAGAGCCCAAACAAGGCTGGCACATCCGCGAGCGAGCGTACCTCAGCAACGGGCTCACCGGGTAAGCGTTCCCGCGGCGCGCCAAGGCGGTTCACCCAAACCACCCGGAAGCCAAAGCTAGCGGCCCCCGCTGCATCCCAAGCGTTTGAGGAGAAGAACGCGATGTCCTGCGGCTCCAGCTTCAGGCGATCAACAGCCATTTGATAAACCCGCACATCCGGCTTGAAGACTTCAACGTCCTCAACAGAAAATACGACATCTAACAATGGCGTGATTTGCGAATAATTGATCGCGGAGGTCAGCATGATCGGTGCACCGTTAGACAGTACGCCCGTCTTTAAGCCGCCGGCCTTCAGGGTTTCCAGGACCTCTGGCACTTCATCATATGTGGGAATCGAGAGATAAAGCTGCATCAGGTCAGACCGCAGGACCAGATCATCAATTTCCAGCGCGTCCATCGCGTAATCCAGGCTGTCGCCGGTGATCGTCCAGAAATCTGTATATTCGCCCATAAGGGACCGCAGCCAGGAATACTCAAGCTGCTTGCGGCGCCATAACTCACTCAACGCAGTGCTTTTATCGCCGACCCTAGCCGCGCGGCGAGCGACCGGGCCGATCAAATCAAACAGCGTGCCATACGCATCAAATACACAAGCGCCAGCTCCTTCGAGCACCTTATCAGCCATGCAAGCCTCCTCAAAAATGTCCGGCCTGATCGCCGCCTTGCATGGCAGCAATCTAAGCGCAGCGCCCCTGATCCGCAAAGCACTTCCTTGCGAGCGCGGGACTTCAGGTTTATCGTCCCGCAAATCAGGCGATATGCGCCTGTGGAATGCCCGGAGGCTCTATTATGTTTAGCGGTTCGTTGACGGCTCTTATTACCCCTTTCAAGAACGGCGAAGTGGACGCAAAAGCGTTCCAGGAATTCGTCGAATGGCAAATTTCCGAAGGCTCCCACGGTTTGGTTCCGTGCGGCACCACTGGCGAGTCGCCCACCTTGAGCCATGACGAACATAAACGCGTGGTAGAGCTGTGCATCGAAACCGCCGCTGGCCGCGTGCCGGTG
>Ga0233432_10003867_pt1 | contig 13425 bp, 11 predicted proteins | sample SI_122_August201_6_FD_179870 | JGI IMG/M metagenome (GOLD analysis project Ga0233432, IMG submission 179870) | Seawater microbial communities from Saanich Inlet, British Columbia, Canada - SI_122_August2016_10_MG | ecosystem: Environmental > Aquatic > Marine > Inlet | place: Canada: British...
TGGACTCTCCTCGTAACGATGGTATCCTGCTTCCTCAATTTAAGACGCCGTTTAGCGTCGCCTATCCTAATGACACGCCGAGTTTTAGGGACTCTGGGGATCTCGTCGGCGAGCAAGGGTAATTATAATCGCTGCCTCGGGCAGTGCTTAGATTAGATTTCTTGTAACGGCTTGAATCTCAAGCGTTTTTTCTTGTGCTGGCTAGGCAAATATCAAAAAATGGTAAATTCCTCTGCATGAGACCTCCTCATTACCTAGTCATTAGTTGTGGTTCGAGCCACATCGCCGCTGTTCATCTTTCCATGAATACGAGTGGCCGATGTGAGTTGGAGAACTATTGGATAAAGGAAGTGGAACTTTCGATAAACGAACCCCTACTTTGGTTAAAGGCGATGTCGCAGTCATTCGAGGAAATTCGTTTGACGTTTAAGGAAGTTTCTCCGGTAGGCTACGCGCTACCGGGTAATTTGATTCTGACGAAATATCTGAAGATTCCTCAGACTCCGCGTAAGAAGCGCGATAAGATAATTGCTTTTGAGGCGAAGCAGAACATTCCGTATCCGATAGGTGAAGTCGCCTGGGATGATTGCCTGATAGAGGAAAGCGACCTGGATCTCGAAACGCTTATTGCGGCTTCGAAGATTGAATTGGTCGAATCGCTATCGCGGTACGGCAAAGAGGCAAAAATGGATCCGGACATGATCGAGCCGGCGTTCATGGGGTTGATCAATTGTTTTCGCTTTAACGAGCCTCAGATAGACGGTTGTACGCTTTTGCTTTCGATTGGTGCCAAGTCGACGGATATTATTTTCTTCAACGGCTCTGAATTCTATTCCCGCAACGTATCGTTTGGCGGTAATACGGTGACGCAGGAAATGCGCAGCGTCTTAAACTTGCCCTTTGAGGATGTGGAGAGAATTAAGCGTTCCGCGATAGCGGGGGAACCGATTCCGACTGTCGAGCATGTTGCGTTCGAGGAAGCTCAGGAGGCATTTCTAAAGCGTTTGAATGTCGAAATTTCCCGAACTCAGGCGATTTATAAAAATCACGGATACAGCGACGAACCGATTCGGTGTCGCTTGTCGGGCGGTGGCTCGTTACTACCGAATATTGGAGCGAGTTTGAAGAATCGCTTGGCTATTCCTGTCGAGCAATTTGATCCATTCAAGCAAGTGCGGGTAGGGCAGGGTTGCTCGGAGAGGGCGCTTGAGATCGATAAGGCATTCGTGAGCGAGGCGATGGGAGTGGCTATCGGTCGTTTCCTTCCAGATTCGCCGGAAATAAATCTTTTGCCGCGCAGCATTGTTTGGCAGCGTAGATTTAAGCGTCAGCAACCCTATTATTTGGTAGCTGGTTTGGTCGCCTGCGCCGCGGTTGCGTTACCTTTGGTTAATACAAATCTGTCTCTGCAGCGATATAGCGAAGAAATTCAAAATTTGGATACTAATACAGCTCCGCTTCGTGCGTTGAATACGAAGATTGTCGACCGGATACGTGAAATTGAGTCGGTAAAGGGAGTGATTGTCGATGCTAACAAAGTGTCTCTCGCTCGTTCGAATTGGATGCATTTTTTGAACGACATCCAAATGCGACTATACGAAGTAGAGGATGTTTGGTTGGATCGAATCGAAATCGTTCGATTAGATACACGTGCGGGCAGTACTTCGAATCGTTTTAATTCCGCTCGGAAGAAAGTGGCGAATCCGGTGCCTGAACTCTTGAAGTTGCGTTTGGAAGGTCGGCTCTTAGATGTTTCGAATCCACTTTCAACGGTGAGCCAAGAATCAAATAAACGAGTGTCGGCTTTGTTGGATAGTTTTGCTGCATCGGAATTTATCTATCGCCTGGAAGATGAGCGCTTTGACAATAACTTACCGGGCATTCTGAAATTTAATTTCACTCTAGTCGTCGACTCGACTCGACCTCTATAGCGATAAATATAATGGGCTGGTTTAAGCGAAATCCTTTTTTCTATACGATCCTCTCTCTCCTGCTAGCAACTACGGTGGGAGGCGTGTGGTATGCGTCCGAGGGAAGAGATGAGTTGGCGATATTGAAAGATCAATATGAGAAGAAACGCCGTCAAATGGAGATGTACATCGCTCGCTCGCCCGCTCCCACGAAGGCTAATATGGAGGCATTGGATCGCAATTACGCTCGCCTCATCGAGGAATTCGAATCGGTCCAGTCTTCTTTGAATTTGAATACCTATGATCGAGGACTCTTTTTTGGCCAGGTTCCCGAGTCGCATAACGAAGCGTTCTTTATGATTGCCAAGTATGTTGAAGATGTCCGGAGTATGGCGATTGGTAGTGGAGTGAAATTTCCTGAAGAATGTCGGTATGGTTTTAGTGAATACGAGAACGTTGGTCCTGATTCGGAGATGGTCGAAAGAGTGCATCGTCAGTCCAGAATAATGGAATCCTTGTTGTTGGCTTTGTTTGACTCGGGAATAAGTGAATTCGTATCCATAAAACGGGAATCCTCGATCGAGGGCAATGCGGTCAATGGAGAAGGCGGAGATTTGTTTAATTTGGAGAATGATCGTTCTATTGGCTTGACGGATGCGTTTGAATCCTTGGCGTTTCAATTGGAGTTCAAGGGACAGTCGTTGTCGTTAAGGAATTTTCTGAATAGAGTGAATCGTTCTTCGCTTCCGTTTTCGATAAACGAAATTGAAGTGAGGCTCGAAGGCGAGTCAGGTTTGGATGGGAATCGTAGCGCCATTCTGGATAATCCGTTTGCTCGGCCCAGCGAAACTGAAAGACCGATGTCTGCGGTGCGCGTGCCGATAATCGCTGAGAATGAATCGTTTTTCGTTATCACTTTGGAATTCTGGGATTTGGTAGGAGGTCCGACTACGGCGGTGGTTGGTAATTCGGGCGAAGGGAGGAGCGGTGTTCAGATTTAGCCTTTCGGAGTTTTTGGATAAGTTTATCCTATTGGTTGCAATGGTGGTCTTTCTTATCGTGGGCGTTTCGAGTATAAAGAGTGTCAAGGTTTTGGATACTATATCCCGTCAGGATACTCCGATGTTGTCGGAGAGCAAAGTAGACGTGGAGATTTATTCGGTAGACATGAACTTGCCGGAGACGCCCTTATGGGATCGCCCCCAAAGCCAATCGCGAGGAGATGATTGGGTGTTCGATGTGTTTACGCCTCCAGTTTTATATTATAACTCGGCATCGCGTGAGTTTACGGTGACCCCCCCTGAGTTGATATCGGCGAATAAGCGAGATCCGTGGAAAGCGTTCGAAATAGAGTTGTTGGAGGTTCGCCAGCGTCCTTATCGTTTGCAGCTTGTTGGTTACGCTGGCGATGACGGAGATTATCTGGCTTCGTTCCAGTATATTCCCACGGGAGAAGTTTTGCTGGCTCGAGCGGGAAAGCTGCTTTCCGAAGCGGGCGTTAAAATCCTCTCATTCGAGGTGAAGCAGATGGAAGTCGAGCAAGAGGGCAGTATGCCTGTCTTCGAAAATGTTGGATTGGCTCGTTTGCTTGACTACGAAAGCGGACAAGAAATTTTCCTAACCAATCTCGAGACGAAGATATTTTCTGATCTAGAAGCGAAAGTGCGCTCGATTGACAATGGGGATGTGTTTGTCGTGCGAGAAGGAATCCAGGTTGAACTGGACAGCGGATTTTACATAATCGGCGACCTTTCGGATGATCCGCCGGAAGCTATGGTGACGAAAGTTTCGACGGACGGAGGGAAACGGCTATCTAAGTTGTTGAAACCGTTGATAGGAGAAGATTTTCCTAATAAAGGAATACAAAACGCCAACCCTAATAGTCCTTTTGCAATCAGACCTCGTGAGGTCCTACCCAAGCCCAATAGCTAAGTACCTCTAATTTCAGCTGCGATGCTTATGAATAAATCAAAATATTTTCTGTCGAATTTGACGCTATGCGTTCTCGTCTCGATATTAACCTTCCTCTCGCCGCAAATTGCGGAAGGGCAAACGGAGATTGATTTGAAGATCCGCTTGATGTCCGAAGCCTTGCAAGCGCGCGATTCTGGTGATCTGACGACTGCTCGTGATCGTTTGCAACAATTGTTGGAGATCGCTCCAGCGGACCGTTCGGTTCAAAGTATTTTAGACAGCGTGGATAGTATGATCGATAATAAGACCCGATCAGGCGTCGCTGGAAACGGGGCGGCTCGGCGTTCGGCTTTGCAGAGCGAAGCGGAGTATTTGGCTCGTTTGGAGGCGGAGCGTATCGAGAAGTCGATGGTGAGCTCACGTGAAATTCGGGAGATTGCATTGAGACAGGCAAAACGAGGCGATTTTCCTCTGGCGTTGAGAACGATTCGAAAAGCGGCCGAAATGCTCGAGCCGAATCCTCTGACTCAGACTTTGATAGACGAGCTCAAACGCGATGAACGCGATATCCTCAGACAGCAATCTTCTTACGACGCGAAGCGTGTGGCCGCTTCCGAATCAGGAAAAGCGAGATTGTCGATAGAGCAAATAAGTCCGGATTTCGTTAATCTTCAGGAAGAGGTCGAGGCTTTGAGCCTTAGAGGACGGAGCCAATTTGTTGCGGGTGACATCGATGGAGCGGAAGCGACTTTCAAGCGTATCGAAGCCTTGGATCCGAATAACGCGATGGCCAAGAGCTTTCAGGTACGCATTTCGCAGGAACGTCAATCGATGGCGTATTTGAATAAATTGAAGTCGCGCGAGCAATTGCTCGAAGAAGTTTCGAGCGCTTGGCAGCGTCCTGGGATTTATGAAGAGCGTCCTGATATCGATCCTACGATATTGGGACCGGCTCCAATGCTCCAGAAACTTAATCAAATTGTAATTTCAAATGTAAATTTCACCGAGCAGCCGCTTAACCGGGTAGTGAATACATTGAGCGCCATTTCAGAAGAGTTCGACAATACGGATACAGGGGCTCGTGGGGTGAATCTCGTTTTGCTCGACCCGAATAGAACGAACCCGATGGTGAACATCACTTTGCGCAATCTATCTCTGAAACGAATTTTAGATTTTATCGTAGATTCGGTTGGTTTTCAGTATGAGATTCAAGATGACGCAGTTGTTTTACGGCCCGGTGGCGAACGAAGAAATTTGAATACGGAAGTATTTCCGGTGTCGCGTTCAACGGTAATTCGTATGACCGGGATTTCAGGAAGCACTTCTGAGAGTTCGTTCAATGGGGATCCATTTGCCTCTTCACAAGGAACTTCCTCGCCGGCCAGAGGTATGGCCGGCGATGCGGTCACAATTCGTAATTTCTTGCAGCAAGCAGGGGTGGATTTTACTGGATCGGAAGGCAGCACGCTCGCATATGATGGATCGGCTATGATCGTGACGCAGACGACACGCAATCTGGAGCGTATCAGAAATATACTGAACCGCTACAATGACGTGAAGCAGGTCGAGATCGAAGCGAAGTTCTTAGAAGTTCAGGAAGGGACGCTTGAAGAACTCGGGTTCGATTGGATCGCAACGGATAGCAATTACAATACGGGAAATGGTCGGGGTGAACAGTATCGAAGCTCGATTCGCAGTCTTTCGGATACCAGTTCTCCATCGAATGTCGCCAGTGCGATTTTAATCGATGGCGTTGAAGTCGAGCGTATCTCTCCGCCGGATATTCCTGGTGGAGTGCCTCTGGGATTGGGTAGCGTCCCTTTCACAAATGTACTCGGTTCTGTGGGATCAATGGATATGGACGTCAGGATTCGGGCTTTGTCTCAGAGCTCCGGTTCGGATTTGTTGAGCGCTCCGAAAGTGACTGTGCTTTCGGGTAATCAGGCTGAAATCAATGTCAGCCAAGAATTCCGCTACCCGACCCGTTATACCGATGCGGAAAGCAATGTCGGCAATACGAGCGGCGGTACTTTAGGAGGTGGAGCGGCTGGGGTTACAATCACGCCAGGTACGCCAGAGGATTTCGAGATGCGCAATATCGGCGTCGAGCTGTCGGTTACGCCAATTGTGGAAGAAGATGACTACAGTATTACTTTGGAGCTGAATCCGAAAGTGACGGAGTTCGAGGGATTCGTCGAATATGGCGGTCCGAGTGTCGCATTGACTTCTGATCGCACCGTAAAGGTCCCATCAGGGTTCTATCAGCCGATTTTCGCTGTGCGCGAGGTCTCTACGAAAGTGACTATATGGGACGGTGCTACCGTTGTCATGGGTGGACTCACTCGCGAAGATGTGGTTACCGTCAATGATAAGGTTCCGTTCTTAGGAGATATTCCATTCTTGGGACGGTTTTTCCGCTCGGAAGGGGAATCTTCATCTAAGCGTAATTTGCTGATTTTCGTGACTGCTAATTTAGTTAGCCCAGGTGGTTCCTTGAAGCGTCAAACGTTACGTGGCGTACAGCCCGGAGCGTTGTTCCAAAATCCAACTATCGTGACACCTGGCGGCAGTGAGTCTCGTAGTCAGTAGGACGAGAGTCGATTGACCGGTTACTGAACTCGAAACCGCGATTTGGTATTTGATATTCCTCGCGCATCTGCGCGAGGATTGCTCATGCCTAAATACATGCTAGTCGACGGTTTCAACATGGCCTTTCGCGCTTATTACGCGGTTCGCGAATTAACGCGTATGGATGGCTTCCCGACGAATGCGTTGTACGGTTGGGTGCGGTCGATGTGGAAGCTCGTGGACGACCAGAAGCCGAACGAGACGATTGTTTTTTTCGATCTGGGCGGAGCGCAGGCGAAATTGGCTTTACTCCCTGAATACAAGGCGAACCGAGGCGAAACACCGGAAGAGTTCGAGAAACAAGTGCCTATTATCAAAGACCTGACGCGGGCGATGGGTTATGGGATCTACGAAAAACATGGAGTTGAGTCGGACGATCTTTTGGCTGCGTATGCCAACAAGCTTTGCGGTGATGACCCAGATGCGACGGTGCTAATCGTCAGTGCGGATAAGGACTTTGCTCAGTCGGTGAATGAACGTATTCACATGCTCTTGCCGCCGCCGACTGCGAATCCCCGTTTGGGGTGGCGTTTGATGGATCCGTCGGGCGTCGAGGAAAAGTTCGGAGTGAAGGCCTCGCAGATTTCAGATTATTTATCATTGATTGGCGACTCGTCGGATAATATCCTAGGGATTCCTGGAGTTGGTCCGAAGACGGCTGTGAAGTGGCTGAATGAATACGGAGATATCGATAGCATCTTTGAGAATGCCGATAAGTTGAAGCCGGTTCGTTTTCAGGAATTAGTGACCACTATGGTCGATCGCATGGCGATTAATCGAAAGATCATTACGTTCGATCCCGATTGCGGTCCTGAATCGATCTCGTTGGGCTCGGTCGATCCTGGGGCTCTGTTTGAAATCCTTGAAGAAATGGAAATGAATACGCATCTTAAGGAAGCGAAGAAGCGTTATTCCCAAGGAGAGTTGGCTTTTTAAAAGGGGCGTTTTATCCACTTTGGAATTTCGCTTTGTGCGCTGCGGCTACTTTTACGTATTTGAGGGCCCAGTTCTTGATGTTGGCTTTTTCCTCTTCGGAGAGTTGTCGAACGACCTTGGCGGGCGATCCTATTGCTAGTGATCCGGATGGTATTAGAGTTTTGGGTGTCACCAAGGATCCTGCTCCGATGATGCTGTTTCTTCCGATGATGGCGCCGTCCATTATGGTAGCTCGCATTCCAATTAGGCATTCGGCTTCGACTTTACAGGCATGGATGATGGCTCCGTGTCCGATTGTTACGTCGTTTCCGATTTCGACTCCGTAGTCATCGGCTAGATGGATGATGGTTCCATCTTGGACGTTAGTCCTAGCGCCTATAGATATGAAGTTGATGTCGCCTCTGATCACGCAGCCTGGCCATACGCTGGCGAATTCGCCTAGCATTACATCGCCGATGAGGACGGCTTCGTTGGCGACGTATGCGGTATCCGGAATATGGGGTTTTTGAGAGAAATGATTTTTGAGGCGTTCTTCGGTTGTCATTTTAGAGATGTTTCGTTCAAAGAATTTTGCTGCAGTTCTTGCTGAGTATCTTGCTAAGGTCGTCAGCTTCCAACCCGCAGTTGCGCAGCGCATTTAAGTGTGAAGTGAAATCGGGGATCGATTGTCGCTTCGGAAAAGTTCTTAGTGGATAGTCCGTGCCGAAAAGAATTCTACCTGCTCCGATCTGATCGATCGCTTTTTGGTAGATTGAGTCGCTATACAGAAGGGGCGTTGCTGCTGTATCCAGATAGACATTATCGATTTGCTTAAGGCGAATTAGATTCATCATACCGGCGAGATGAGCAAATATGAAGGTGGTTTCCGGATGCCTTTGAGCTGTTGAAAAAAGAGATTCGAATGGCGTTTCAACTTTTCCCGGATAGTCGCGTGTGGTTGGATCGGTGACGTGGAAGTTGACGGATTTACCGCGATTGGCGGCGAGTTCGAACGCGTTGTCGAGTATTTCGTTTTCATAAGCGTATCCTTGGGCGGGTGGATTGAGCTCGCCTATCCCTGATAACCCTGCGTCAAAAGCGCGTTCCAACATGTCGAGCGCTCTGGTTCCTCCGTTGGCATTGAAGGCCGCGTAAGCGATGAGGCGGTCGGGGTGGGTTTGAATCCATTCGATCTGCCATGCTAGGTTTTCCATACAGGTATCGGGGTTCTCCCAATACCAGCCGAGGATGATCGCTTTTTCGACTCCGGCGTCATCCATGTCTTTCAGTAGCTGATCGACGTCGGCCCATCCTTGGAGAGCTGGGCCACTCTCTGGAGCGACGCAATCAAGCCAAGACCGTTCTCCTCTGGCTTCGGCCCAGATTTTTGGCGTTTTGTAGACGCTTGGTGGATACAGGTGAATATGGGCGTCGATGACCACGATTGTCCGAACTAGGTTCTTTTGCTTTCGTAGATGCGTTGAAGGCTTTGCCTCACGAGTGACCCCATTGAATCGCATTTGAGAAAGGACTTGTCTTGGTAGTGATCAGAAAGCTCTTCCCGAAGTTGAAGCACGTTTTCTTTGGGGGAGAGCCGGTCTCGAGACATGGCTTCCAGAAGCGCCTTGATGCGGAGCTTGATCATTTTCATTCTGCGGGCGACTGAGTGATGCACTTCGCTTTGGTATTGGTGTGCGGTATTGGGATCGATATGGCTGGTGCAAAAAGCGACCAAGGCGTTGTTTTCTTTGAAGAATTGAGGCAGATAGAAATTTTTTCGGCCGTCGTAGGATTGTTGATCGAAATCCATTGCGCGGATACGAATTTGGGTGCCTTCGAAGTCGGGGGTAATGTCTACGATGAAATTGTAGGGACGCATGTCGCCGAGCAGGCGGACGAAGCAGCGTTCGTTGAATTTAATGAGTTCTTTTGCGATGCGTATTGCTTTGAGGGGTTTGTATTCCATCCAGTCATCGATAAACATATCGCCGGGCAGTCCAACGATGTGCTCCTCTATCAGTGTATTTCCATCGACGATGAAGTGCATGCGATTGGGCGATAGGAGGTGTTCGAGTTCAAGCCCGTAGATGCGGGATGCGTCGCCCTTTTTTATGTAGAAGTAGTCTTGGTTGTCGTTGCGCGAATTGACGATGCGAATTCGGAATGGTTTCGAATTTCCGAAAACACAGTAGTCGATCCGGTCGACGTATAGGTGACCGATGGAAGAAAGGTCACCACCGGACTTTATTATGGCGTAGATGTGTTTTAGTCCTTCGGAGAGTTTGGCGATCATTACTTGATCGTAGATGACGGTTTGCCAGAGAGTGTCCTCATCGTTATCGTCGTAGAGCGGAGCCGATGCTTGGAATTGCTCGAGCTCTTTATAGGTAACTGGGAGACGCTGCTCGCGGTTGAAGCTTTTCAAATAGTGGCGAAGCGACTCGCTAATCGGATAGGCGGGTTTGCGCGGGACTCCGGAATGCTGTTTACGCGAATCGCCAGCGAGCGAATTTGTTAGAAAATTGGTTGTCGATTCTTTGGATTCCACAGTCGAGGCGGTTGCGGTGGGATAATAGCGTTCAATTGAAGGACGACAAGGGGAATGCGTACCGGGGATTTCGGAAAGCCGATATAGGCTGCTCCTAGGCTTCTTCTTGGTGGGACGGGCGATTAGTGCTTTTTTTAAGATGTTTCCAGCTATGGCTGCGGCGGGAATGCCGGTAGCTAAAGAGAAATCTGTTGTGAACCCCACTCCACCTTCTTCCTCCGCTTCTTCGATTGGGGAGGCCATGAAAATGAATACGCTTGTTACGGCAACTACTTCGGGTTCGGTCAGCACGATTAATGTTGGAGCGGGCGATATGGTTGAAGAAGGCCAAGCCTTGCTTTCGGTAGATTAGAGCGAGGAACGGTATTATGGATTTTTCGGACTGTTCGAGTTGACTGGATTTGGCGCGATTACGTGGCAGGTGATGGTCATGTGGTGTCTGGTTTTGGGCATGCTTTATCTGGCGGTGTTCAAGCAGTTCGAGCCGCTTCTATTGGTGCCGATCGCATTTGGAGCATTAATAGCTAATTTGCCGAGGAAAGGCGTGATCGAGACGCCGCCGGTCGCTCTTAATTCCGAATTGGATGGGGTGGTTACCAAGGTTTGGGTAGAGAGGGGTCAAAAGGTAATCGAGCAACAAGCTTTGTTCGAAATACGGTCCGAGGATGGCGAAACTCATGGGGTGATATCTAAGTACAATGGGAGCGTCTCTGGAATTCATGTCTTAGCAGGCCAGAAAGTATATTATGGAGAATCCCTTATCGTTACTGCTCAACGCGAAGTGGGTGGTTAGCGTACCTACGATGTAGGGGGTGCGAGCGCTGGCTTTACGAGTTTTGGGTTGTCTATCAGCGGCTCGTTCGTTCGTAGGCGAAGAGGAATTGCTGGGCGTAGCCGGCGTATGAGCCTAAGTGGATACGGCCGAACCGCTCGAGCTGCGGATTAGACCATCCTTCTAGCCCGTAACGGGTTTTGAGGACTTTGATGATCCAGGTGTCGACGGGGAAGGCTTCGTATTTTCGAGCACCGAAAAGTAGAGTGCAGTCGGCAATTTTGGAGCCGACTCCAGGAAAGGCGACGAGGCGCTCTTTAGCTTCCTCGTAGGGAAGGGATTCGATTGTCTCGAGGCAGTTGGGTTCTTGAACGATAAGATCAGCGGTTCGTTTGATGTTTTTCGCTCGAAATCCGAGACCAAGCGATCGTAGGAATTCTTCGCTCGATTGGGCGATTTGTTTCCAGGTCGGTAGCGCGTTCGGTCCGGAGGGCACTATTTTGTCGCCGAGTTCGTTGGCTAGGTTGGCGCACATGATCTTAATCTGGGGAATCTGTTTGGTAGCGGAGCACATGAAGCCTAACAGGGTCTCGTTGAATGGTTGATTGAGAAGACGCAATTCAGGAAAGGCTCTAATGGAGGCTTGTAGGTGAGAGTCGCTTCGCCAAGGCAATTGGTCGATAATCGCATTCCAGTCCGTATCTAGAAGCAGGTAGTCGCGGATTGCCTGCTCGGTGGTGAAGTTATTTTCGATCGGGCGCCGGACCTGTAGGGATTGGTTTGAGTCGAGTTGGAGTTGAATGAGGTGGGGACCCCAAGTCCCTTGCCAAATATTTTCTGCTTCGATTAGAGACCAACGAAAGGCCTGCCCGCCATCGAGTGTTTCGCGAAGGCTGTTGGCGGTAAAGGGATTTTCAATCGAGAGTATCTGCCAATCAGTCCATTTCATAGGCTCGTTTTGAGACTAGGCCTTTACTGGGATTCCGATGACCAAAGGAAACTCTGCGAGCTGAAGAGCGTGTTTCCTTGAGTATCGATAAAGTCGATTTTCCAGGCGGTTGGGATACGGCTCGATTGAACCCAGTAGCCATCGGTTAATCCGATAAGAACGCGCTTCTTGTTGATTGATCCAGAAGGAAGCGAGCGTGTTTCGATTTTCATTGAACCGGGCTTTACGAATTGAATGCGGATGGATACGGCTTTTTCGGCTTGGTCGGTGTCGCCGAGTTTGAGTGCTACGTAGTATCCATTGCGTTGATTCGGTTCACTGCGGATGATGGTGTATCTACCAGGATTTTCTTTTCCCGTAAGATGTTCGGAGATGCGTTTAAATGAATCTTCGTCTTGATGCTTCGTATACAAAATATCGGCTGCTTGGGAAAAGCAGGCTGCGACCGAAAAGGCGATTAAGGAGAGTAGGGTTTTCATAAAAAGTAAAATTTGATTTGCAACTACCAGCCGTAGTTACGGCGAATGCGAACAGGTTCGTAGAGGTCTTGGGAGACTTCTTGAATGAAGCGACTGGGGGTGAGAAACATCGAGCCACCGCCTTTGGTATTCATTTTTGGATAGAGAAGATAGAGTTCGTCGCGGGCTCTTGTTACGGCGACGTAGAATAGGCGTCGCTCCTCTTCCGTATCGCCAGATTCGACGGCTCTGCGGATAGGAAATAGTCCCTCGGCGGCTCCAATCACGAATACGATGTCGTATTCCAAGCCTTTTGCTTGGTGCACGGTTGTTAGGCGAATGGATTGATCTGAATCTTTCATACTCCGATCGGATACTTCGGAAGTGAGCAATGTGATCTGCGATATGAGGTCTTGCATCTCTTCGAATTGGGCAGCGAATCCGATGAGTGAAGTGAGGTCGTCCATTCGGGTGAGGTAGTTGTCGTAAGCACCTTGCAAATACAGGCTGTACCAGCCTTCGAGTCCCATTTGAACGACTTCCTCTGGCAAACCTGAGTCGTTGGCCTGTTTCATGTCTTGCAGGCTTTGGGCGAGCGATTCCCAATCTTGTCTTGAGGCGGCGGGAGCTTTCTTGACCACGGCATCTTCAGCGAGGGCATCAATGAAATCGATTTGTTTCGATTTGGCGGTCTCTACGGCGAGAGCGTAGAGTTTTTGGGCACTTTTCTCGCCAATTTTCGGAAGAAGGATGGCCAGTCGCATAAATGCCGATACATCGCGCGGGTTGTAGACCAGTCGAAGATGGGCGACCATGTCTTTAATGTGCGCTTGTTCGAAGAATCGGACGCCGCTTGTAATTTGATATTTGATACCGGAGCGTGAGAGCTCCATTTGCATGTCTAGGGATTGATAGTGCGCTCGATAGAGGATGGCGATTTCGCAGGCATCTTTCCCTTCGTTGAGGAGTCCGCGGATGCGATTGATGACGAATTGGGCCTGTTCTTTTCCGTCCATCGCTTGGACGATGTAGGGCGATTGACTAGATGGTTTGAAGGCCCGCAGTTCCTTGTCGAATCCGCGTGTGCTACGGTTTTGGATAACGGCGTTGGCGAACGATAGAATCTCGGGAGTGCTTCGGTAGTTGATTTCGATCCTTAGGATTTCCGAACCAGGATGGCGGTCGGGAAACGTTAGGATATTTTCGTAGTTCGCGCCGCGCCAGGAGTAGATGCATTGGGCGTCGTCGCCGACGGCCATGATCTGATGATTGGCACCCATGGTATCGATAATTTTGGCCTGAAGGGTGTTGGTATCCTGGTATTCGTCTAC
>Ga0233432_10003874_pt1 | contig 13409 bp, 28 predicted proteins | sample SI_122_August201_6_FD_179870 | JGI IMG/M metagenome (GOLD analysis project Ga0233432, IMG submission 179870) | Seawater microbial communities from Saanich Inlet, British Columbia, Canada - SI_122_August2016_10_MG | ecosystem: Environmental > Aquatic > Marine > Inlet | place: Canada: British...
ACACTTCCCTAAGTCGTTGACTATCAAGCATTTATGGCAGCCAGGCTGTTGTAAGTACTTATCAATCAACGATTTAGAACAAAATGCATTTAATTGAAGTTTTTTCTTGTGTTAATCTAAAAAGTAAGCTATTGTATTTATATGATTAAGAGAAACCAACACGACCCACGATACACCATCAAGAAGAATCGCCCCGTTTATGTTTATAAGAATTTGCACAAGGATTGCTGGTCAGTTAGGCAACACGGTTTAGTTAAGGCTCACATCCCAAAGAATCATTCTATTGGTTTGTGGGATTGCTACTTTCATGTTGATGTCAAGGGTAGAGAAAAAGTTCTTCATGAAAAGAAGAAGAATGTTCACGCGTTTGTTAAGGGTTATCTTCAGGACGCAGAAAATGTAAACACCGATAGACCTGCCACTCAGGTAACATATAATCCTTACAAGTATGAAACTTTTGTTGACAAGAACACCGAGAAGTTTGTATACTATGCAGACGAAGTTTTATTAACACACAACCAAGTAACCGCCTATATACCATGAAACAATTATTGATTAAAATTCCCGTGTCACAATCTATCGAAGAAGTTATGGATTACATTCAGTATAGCGAGATGGAGGGCGAAGTAGATCCGACAGATTCGTGGTACAGCACCTACCAATCATTAAAAGAATTAAAAGAAAAAGTATTAGATGAAGAAGAAATGCTTGACAGTAATTAAAAATTACTTTAGTTTTATATTATGACAGAAACAATAGATATCACACCGACTTGGGAAGCTACTGTTCAGATATGCGTAGCAGTCCTTGAAAATAAAAATGCAGGGTACGAAGCCAAGCAAAATGCTATTTTTGAATTAAAGCGTTTAGCTAAAATCGTAGACAAACAAAACACAGTCGTAAAATGACACAAAGTAAAATTAGAGAAGAAATCTTACAAATCGTTCGTGGCGAGCTCGCCTATTCGGATCCAATGTCCAAGGTATGCTTAGACCGACACGATCAGCATCCCGAAAAGTTTCCAATTGGTTCGACTATACAATCTGCAGAAGAAGTTCTAGAAGATATTGTTTTAAGCTTGACATCATTACAAGATGAGCTTAGGATAGAATCATCTTTTCAATCAGCACAACTATAAAAATTATGAATAACTACATAGAAGCAACCTGCATAGGCAGACCACTAGATTTACCAACCTGGGATAAAGCGAGCGAGCTTTGGGAGTTATTCTTCGAAGAGTCGCCTACCCCTTACCATCCACACGAAAACCGAGATATTATTTCTGTAAGTTTCGAGTCAGCGGAAGAAGTCACTGACGCTTACAACCACTACAACCTAAAACCCGTAGGAGAAGCTACATCATGCTAAAACTAATCAAAAAATTATATCATTTATTTAACCCACTTTACCAAGTAGTATATACTACTAAAGACGGAAGAACTGAGATGTACACAATCACCAAACCGCTACACGAAAATGAGTTCAGCAACAGCAAAGAAGGTAAAGCTGTAGCGGGGTTTCGGGCTTATTGCCATAACAAACAAGGTCTCCGCTCCTTTCGCTATGATCGCATTGTTTCACTTAACCGAGGATAAAAATTATGTCTATTCAATCTATCACATCAAAAGTTAGAGCACTAGGGTACCAATTGGCTTGCCGCGAGATTTACGGTGAGAATACTCCGGAGTATTATGAGCTTCGTAGGGCCCACGGGCGTCTACTAGAAAGACTATATAAGCTCGAAAAGAGATCTTAGCAAATATTTGGGTTGTTAATATGGGCCCGCCCTCTTTTTCATCTTTTGGGGGCGGGCTTTTTTATAACTCATTGTAAGTCAACGACTTACGCGCGCCCGGCCCGCGCAAGTCCTTGATATTCAACAACTTACAACAACTTTAATTTAATTGAATTTTTTTCTTGTGTTATTTAAAAAATTAGCTTAGTATGTATACATGAAAGCGAGAGAGATAAACATAAGAAAACCAATCCTTTTTACTAAAGCTCGCCCTCATAAAGTTAAAGCTAAAGTAATTCACAGAAAACTCAAACATAAGGAGCAATTAGTATGAAAATTAATTCACAATTTATTGACAACGAAAGACCCAATGTGGTCAACTTAATGGACAACGCTCTAGAGCATATATTTGGGACATATGTCGAGCCAAACATTAGTCAATCCGATAATGAAGAAAAATTTCGCATTGCCAAACTATCTCTAATTCTTGCAGAGATTGCTGAAAAAGCAGAGGCATATTATAAACTACAAGAACAAGGATATGAAAAAAGCCCATATTCTTTAAATTAATTATTGACAAAAAACATTAAAACTACTATATTAAGATCATGAATAACACACAAAACACCGAATCTAACTCACCAAAAGTTAACCTTCATATCTGCGGAGGTAATCGCACTCTCGTAGATTTCGATCAAGTTGTAGGCGTGCCTACCCCTTCCGTCGAATTTCGCAAAAAAGAAAATGTCAATGGGGAGCGAGCAATTTCCTATCAGCCTATCTCGCATCACTCATTAGTCCAAGATACTCGCAAAAAACTTACAGAAAATGGCTTTACCATTCAAGATGAAGTTCATTCTTTAGCTAGGAATAACAATCATTATTTTGGTTTATTTTCAGTTGATCATCCAAATCGTGATACTTCTGATCGTGGTTGCGTTATCGGTCTTCGCAATTCTCATGATAAAACTTTTCCTGCGGGATTATGTGCAGGTGATGCCCCTTTTGTTTGCGACAATTTGATTTTTACTAATACAATTAAACTTGCTCGTCGTCATACTCGAAACATCTTGCAAGACCTTGACTTTACTATTAGTCGGGCATTAGGTAAGCTCTTCGGATTTTGGCATGGTCAAGACCAAAGAATTAACGCCTACAAACAATTTGATCTTACCAACTCTCAAGTTCATGATATTGTTATTAGAGCTTGCAAGGCAGGGGCTTTGCCTAAGTCTAAAATTATCGATGTTGTCGATCAATGGGAATCTTCCGATCATCCCGAGTTTTGGGATCGTAATGCTAATTCTCTTTATAATGCTTTTACCGAGGTTTATAAAGGTAACCTTGTAGCCTTGCCAAATCGTTCCCACGCTTTGCATTCAGTCCTTGACTCTGAAGTCAACTTTGATATCGACAATCATGTGGATAATACCCTTGATATGGAAGTTGTTGAAAACGAATTGGTAGAAGTTTAAATACCTTTTGTTTGTTGTTTGCCCCCTCCTACGGGAGGGGGTTTTTTTGTGCTTGACATTTCCGCAAGTATTTGATAGTCAACGACTTACAAAAAACCAGGCTTTCGTAAAGCCTTGGTATTCAACGACTTACAAAAAAAGTGCATTTTATTGTATTTTTTTCTTGCAACTTTTTATAAATTACCCTATTGTCTTATACATGGTCAGGTTGATCTAAATTAACTTAAAAAAACACATATAACATGAAAGTACAAACTATAAACAAAACTAAAAAATCATCAAAACTATCTTTCGCTAGAAAACTTAGTAGATCAAAAGCTAAGATAGCTACAAAGTTAAGTGAAAGCGAAAAGGTTGAGACTCAAGAATTCTTTCAAGAAAACTTTGTGAAAGATAATTTCGAGTATTTACCCGTAACTTTTACTAACGAAGACTTACCCTTGATAGAATACATGAAGTCTTCAGAGATAAACTCCAACAATAGACAAAAAAACTCAGACAATGTTGCAAGATTATTTCGTTGCCTTAAAGCGGACAAATGGTATCAAGAAAATTTAGACATTCATATATCTAAAGAAGGTCGCTTAATGAATGGGCAACATACGCTAGAGGCTATGGCTCAATTTTTCTTGGATGCAAACACATCAAGTGACGCTGAAGTATCAATCGCATTTAAGGTTGGTTGCAATGAAGATGCAATGCCTTATTTGGACACCCAAAAGAAAAGAACCCCTGACCAAAACCTTATGATCGAAAATGTTTTACTTAACCCTACTCAAAGAGCTATTGTTTTAATCGAGGCAAAAAGAGTTATACATGGTAAACCTTTTCGTCAAAGTGGTCAAGTCAATTACTTTGAGTACGAAAATGTCATTGAAGACAACAAAAACATATTAGAGAATGTCTTTAAAGACAGAGTCTTATCTAGAGATTTCCCACATAAATCTATAGGCTATGCTTTATTCTTGCTTGCACAAGAGAATGAAGAATTAGCAGAAGATATCATGAATGAGATTTGTGATTCTCATAGCATGAAAAACAGGAGCAAGTCTTTCGCTGACCCAAAACAACTCCAAGAGCATTTGTTAGTCGAAATGTTCAGAAGAGAAAAAAGGGATAAAATGGACACAATGAATAGCAAGACTAGCAGAGATTGCTATCGCCAAGAAGAGTTCTTCCCTATTGTGGTTGAATGGTTAGTCTCAAACCACAACATCGACAGAAAGGTTTTTGAAGCATGAGCCACTACATAAAGAAAGTAATTAACTCATACCAAGAATTAGCGTTCTACATTGGCAAGACTAGATTATGTCCAATAACCCAAAGAGCTAATCCAAAAAACCAATTAGTATCTAACTTCGGGGAAAATGGTCAAATGTATTGGAAAACTATAATGAATATCGATGACCATGAATTGCATCCTGAGTTTGGGGAATCATTCTTGATCAATTGTTTTAGGGCAAAACTTAGCCATTTAGTTTTACTCAACAAAGACATACCCAATGCTATAGCCTTAGTCTATGATAAAAAATCAGAATCGTTCATAGATAAGCTTTCCAAAGAGTTATCTTAATTTAATCGCGTAAGTCATTGGTAATCAGTGGCTTACGCGCGCCGGGATGCCATAAGTACCTGATATTCAACGACTTACGACAATCTTCGATTTAATTCACTTTTTTCTTGTGTTCGGTTAGGTTTGGTGGTACTTTATACTTATGAACAGAATAATTGAAACCTTAATGAACCGCGACGGATTAACTCATCGAGAGGCGGAGGATCAAGTGGTCGCGTTTAACTCAGCAATGTGGCTAGATATCGGACAAGGCGGTACACTATCGGATTGGGAAAATCATTTTGTAAGTGAATTTTTTCTTGAGCCTGACTTTTTCGAAGATTTAGTCGTTTAAAGCTTGCAATTTCAAAACAACTCAACTATATTTTATACATGATTAACTTACTATCCAACCCAAGCAAGATGCCTTGCTATTCGTTCAACATTCCAGCTTTCAAGTATTGCCCCGCAGCTCAGCTTATGGCAAAAATTAAAGACAAAGCAAAAAAGTTTATTTGTGATTCGTGCTATGCTTGCAAAGGCTTTTATATGTTTTCCAATGTCAAAGCAAGCTTGCAAGGCAAAGCCGACCTCATTACAAAATCTTTACATCGAGACAATGGGCAAACTTTTATCGATGCCATGACCAAACAAATTACGGCAAAGTATTTTGACAAGCAAGGTAACAAGAAAAAACTCAAGAAAACAAACACGGATCTTTTTCGCGTGCATGATTCGGGCGACCTTTTCTCCCCGAAGTATATCGAGGCATGGATAAAGATTTGCGAAAATTTCCCTTCAATTCGCTTTTGGTTTCCCACTCGTGAATGGTCAAGGGATAGTCAATTGCCACATCTTCGCAAGCTCGCAAGTTTAAAAAATGTCAACATTAAGCCAAGTGCTTTATATATCGACGAAAAAGCTCCAAACATTCAAGGTTTAGATGCGGGTACTTCGGTTTATACTAGCAAAGAGAAAGCCGAGCAAGACGGACATTTTGTTTGCCCAGCTACAATCGAGGGCAATAAGCCAACTTGTCAAGCGAATAATTGCAACCTTTGCTTTATCAAGGGATGCAAAAAAGGTATAGCGTACTTAGCCCACTAATCTCATAAACCCCTGTAAGTCAACGACTTACGCGGGCCAGGCTTTCGTAAGTCCTTGGTATACAGCCACTTACAAAAACTTTATTTTTTTATTCTTTTTATTTGACACGGGCGACAAATTCATCTACCTTATACTTATGACAGACACTTATTACGACTCAGCCGAAGACATTAAACTAGATCAAGATCGAGCTTTACAAGAATTAGCAAAGCATGGTCTTACATCCAATGCAGACATTACAGAATTTTTTGTTGACATGGGTGAACATTCCGAGTATGATGCTCAAGAAGTCCTCAGATGGCTAGGATATTAAAACAAAACAACCAACCTATATTATTATGATAGTATGCGACACACCCGAAAAAAATGATTTATTCCGATTCCTTTCCCTTAGATCGTCTCTCAAGTTAGAGACTTTAGGTCTTAAAAGAAGTGGGCAATCAGCCTACTCTATTATAAAACAAAAGTTTGGATTCAAAGGTAACAAAAAATCTGTACTTCAACAGATGGAAGAATTAATCGCAGAAATGAAAAAAAGCTCTTGACAAGCAAAACAAACTAAACTACCTTATTATTATGACAGAACAAGAAAGAATTAACGCAATTAAAAATGCCGTCCAAGCAAGCAAAGGCTTTGAGACAACCCAAGCAGTCGAAGAATTTGTGGCTGAAGTAAAGACTGAAGAGGTTTTTGCTGAACATGGTTTGCTTGAATCTCAAGTCAATGACATTATTGATGAAATGGGCTTACTAGAGCATAACCCAACTGCTGAGTCTATCGATGAAGAGGATCAAGAGATCGGAGTTAGCGACCAAATGAAAGGAGTTTACTCATGAGTTGGGACTTGCTTTTATTCTTGCCTTGGGCTTTTGCTTTTTATATTATGCACAAAGATATCATGAGCTAAGGATCTTCAAAGTTCTCGTAAGTTCTTGATAGTCAACGACTTACGCGAGCCTGGCCCGCGCAAGTCTTTGATACCCAACAACTTACAACAAAATGCAATTTAATTGATTTTTTTCTTGCTATAGTTAGTTGGATACCTTAGTGTATTGGTATGACAACAAAACAACTTATGGAACTTATAAATTCAACGCAAGACGGTGAGATTTGGCTATATGACAGCAAGTTAAAAAACCATCTTTCAACAGTCGAGCAAGCTCTCGAAGAGGATCTAATTCATTTTGTCTCTGCCGATGTTGGCAACATTACTACAGAATTTATTCGAGTTTCTTTTTAATTTATTTGACAAACTCAAAAAAACCAACTATATTCAAGACATGATAAGCATAAGAAAAAACCCAAACTTCTCTAACTGGATTCAAGTTTTCGCATTTGGAAAACTAAAAGACGAATTCAATAAGCAGTCTAAAGCCGTAAGGTACGCTAAAGATTTAGCTAAAACTAACAATCAAGACCGCATCAACATAGAAGGTCAAATCAAATCATTATGAGCGAAACATATAACGGATGGAAAAATTGGGCAACTTGGAATGTTGCCCTCTGGTTAGGAAACGACGAAAATCTTTATAGACTTGCCCGCAGGTTTGTTCACTACAAAGATTTAGCAAACGAGCTTGAAGAGCTTGGCAACTTTGAAACTCCCGACGGGGCAAGCTGGAAGGATGAAGACCTTGACACCTATGCTCTTGACGAATGGCTTATGGACGAATAGTTCCGTAAGTCGCTGGTTATCAACGACTTATGGGGGGCCCGGGCCGCGCAAGTACTTGATATCCAACAACTTACGCTAAATCTTCATGGAATACGAATATCCTGCCTTCTGGGTTAATGCCCCTGTCGCTTATGTCAATAAAAGTGCCATTATTTAAGTTTGCCCTCAAGCAGTCCTCGCTTATGTACCTTTCGCCTTTTTTTTCGTCAGCTTTTTCTTCGCTTTCTACTATGGCTATTTTATTTTGCCCGATTGTCGTGATTACTAATTTCATTATTATAAGTCGTATTGGTCGTGGTATCCATAGTCATAGTCTTCGTTTTCAGAAAACTCCTTGAGGGCTTGACGATCTTCCTCCTCAAGTTGTTCTTGGGCAAGCTGAGCAAGTACAGCATCTTGTTCGTCAGTATCTACATCTGTGATACCACGGGCGTGAGCAAGTCGGGCGAGTGAGTCATTATTAATCTCCATAACTATAAAGTATTACTATAAAGGCTTTGTGTCAAACTTTTTTTTAATTATTTCGCAGTTTTCATAAGCCCTTGATATTCAACGACTTAGGCGGGCCAGGCTTTCGTAAACCCTTGATAGACAAGGATTTACGGAGGATTTATATTACAAGGGGATCGGGCAACTTTGTATTTGAGGCGAACCAATCGTATGAGTCAATTTGTTGACCATTTAACACAGGCTCGAAAGCGACTTGGCGGACGCCTGCATTGGCTATGCCGTTGACGCGTTCGCGTGTGGTGGAACTATTCCATCCCGCAAGTGACCAACGCACGAGCCCGTCGGGGTCACGCTTTACAATCGCGTTGCCATGTAGCCAAACGGTTTTGCCGTCTGTCTTGGTATTGTCGATTTTTAAAGATTTGCCTTGTTCAAAGGCTTGTTTGATTTGTTGTGTTACTTTTCTCATGATTGTTTGCGTTTAAGGATTTTGGTTAAAATAAGGATTTTTTCGCGTTCTGTTAAGTTTGTCATTATGATATTACTTTAAAAGATTTTTTATTGAATTGCAAGCTAAAAGCGAATTATCTTAAAGCTTTAACTAAATTGCATTTATCTTCGTTTGAGTATTGGTCATAAAGCACATCGTCAAGAAAGCTTTCGAGTTGACTTTCTAATTTTTTTGCATCATAGGTAAACTCAATTTCGTTTTCGTTTTCGTCTTCTACAAGCTTGACTTTTACAGACTCGGCAAGAACATAACCTTCTTCTTCTCTAACGGCTACATCAACGCTAAGACCACCCTCATAGTAATTTTTACCTGTATCAAACAAGCAAAAAACATTCACGATGTTAGAGTCAACATGGTTGACTTGGTCAATTTCTAAGTTGTCTATTGTTAAGCTCATAGTATTATTATCGTATATTTTTTATGTTATTTAATTAATCTTATATAAACACATTAAAACAAAAACCAAGAAAACACAAGAAAAAAAATGAATTTATTTTACGGCTTGCTTGATCATTTCAAAAGTCCAAACATGACCACCGACACACTTCCAAAGATCAAAAGCCTCGGACATCGGACTTGCTTGAATACGGACAAGACTATTGTCTTGAATGAATTGTTCCATTTTATTTGTTATCATACCTTATAATTAACAAAGAAACACAGAAAACAAAAGGAAAAAGATTACTATCTTCACGCACCCATGCCACCCGGTTTTTTGAATAAAATTATAAATAGGGCTTTTGAAATAGGGTGGGGGGTGGTCTTTATAATTCTCATTTTAAAATATTATAATTTCAAATATTTGCTTAACTAAAAAAAATCGGCGGGTAAAAAATTGAAAAAGGTATTTTATAAAAAAAACAAAAGGTATATTTTAAAAAGTAAAAATCTTAATTATTATAAAGTAAACAAAAATACTATAAAAATTTACATTTACGTGTAAATAAATTGAAAGGAATTTTAAAAAAAATGAAAGAACTTGACTTTACCGACCAAATTTGCGCCCGACTTCGTGAAGAAGAAGGCAGCGAAGAGCAAATAACGCAGGAATCCTGGGCAGCCGAAAAAGAAAAAGGAAAAAAATTAAATAAACCTTTTCGCACATCAGGCGGACCAAAGAAATTCTCTGTATATGTAAAGAACGACAAAGGAAACGTTGTTAAAGTAAACTTTGGCGACCCGAACATGGAAATCAAGCGTGATGATCCTGCGCGTCGTAAGAGCTTTCGCGCCAGACATGGATGTGATAGCCCCGGACCTAAATGGAAAGCAAAATACTGGAGTTGCAAGATGTGGAGTAAAAAAAGTGTTACTAAGGTGACGAAAGGAAGCAGCCCCGAACTTTTATTGGCCGCCGAAAATGAATTACTCGCCGAACTTGATGAGTCAGAAGCAGAACTTTCAGAAAAACAAAAGAAATTACCTCCAGCCATTCAAAAGAAAATTGAAGAAAAAAAGAAGGATGGATCAAAAGACAGCAAAGATTCTAAAGACAAAAAAGAAGGCGACGACAAAAAAGAAGAAAAAGAATCTGACGCAAAAAAAGATAAGCCTGGGCTTTGGGAAAATATTCGCAAGAAAAAAGAGCGCGAAGGCAAAAACTACAAACCAGCAAAGCCCGGCGACAAAGATCGCCCCGATCCTGAGGCTTATAAAAAAGCCCAACAAAAAAAATCAAAAGCTGACGAAAAAGCTGGCTATCCCCCAAAATGCAACGAAGGCTACGTCGAAAAAGATGGCAAATGCGTTCCAGTTTCTGACTCAGGTTGGAAAAAGAAAAAAAATAAATAACAATTTGAATAATGGAAGATATAGGTTACAGTGGACAATACCTAGACAATAAAGAGTTTAGGTTAAAAATTAGAATTGGCGACGATATACTTAAAGCTACAGGCGATGCAATTGCTGGAGAAATGTTCCTTACGACAGGGGCAAGTCCCGCATTATATATTGCCACAGAAACTAGCACCTTAAATAGCCACTCTATTTATAAAGTTAAAGATTTAACTGATCAAGTTTAAATTGTGAGAGACATAGGGTATAGCGGTCAATATTTAGACAACAAAAAGTTTAGATTAAAATTCAGAACAGGAGGCGATATAATAAATGCTACTGGCGACGCTATTGCCGGCGAAATTTTATTAGAGACGGGCGTTTCTCCCTCTGTCTATATAGCGACTCAAACAAGTACAGTTAATAGTAGTTCGATTTTTAAAATAGCCGACTTGACTGAAAAAGTTGGCTCAGCGCCGTCAACGCCTGCAAGCATTACTCCTACTCAATATCAAGCCATAGAAGCTGCCTACAACGACCTAACTAAACCGAAAATTCTAGAGCTTGAGGTCGTGGAGCATAACCCTATGTTCGGGACGGAAGTTGGAGTCAGATTTGTTATTCTTGATAAAAGGCAAATACCTGCTGGTTCTAATCTCCAAATTCAAATTGGATCTGGTGGTACATATAGTGGTGGTGGAACTCTTGCTCCGTCTGGGGCAACGCAAACTCCAGGCTATGAATATACAAAAGAAGGAAGTATTTATACAGGTATAGTGTCGACAAATTCCATTTCTCCCGACGCAAGCCTAGAAGACGTTAGATGCTTTTTCGAGGAAAACAATTCTATTTTTGGAAGTTTTTCTGATATCGCAAAGGTGGACGCTGATAATTTAGGAGAAATATATAAATATTTTTATACGGATTACGCGTTATCCGATGGGACCATAATTCCAGCAGCAGATAAATTTAAAATAATATCAACTTCATCAAAAACTTCGGCGATTCTTGACACATTCGTATTTGAGAGGAGTCTAACTTTTAAAAACCCTCTTAACCAAAATAAGAGTTCAACTGGACTTCCCTTATATATAGGACCTCAACATTTTTATGACAACGGAAGTGAAACAGATTTAACAGGCGTGAACTCTCAGAGCTGGCTCGAACCTGTAAGTTTTGATAGCGTTAATCAACTAGCTACTTATAAGTTAAAAGGCGTAGAATATCAATCTTCTAGCCCAAATTACCTTCCTTTCGCCTACGGAGGGCTCAGCGAAACTTTTACTATTAATTTTTCTGATTTAGTTTTTTCCGCAAACCCTAGCTTTCCTAGCGCAGGGTTTGATTTAGAAGAGATCGTTTCTTAAAAGTAATTTTTGTTAAGAAATTACGGTAGTTTTTATTTTTTTAAAAAAATATAAATTAGTGTATAATATATTATGGCAGAAGAAGAAAAAGTAAAAAAAATACGAGACTTAGAAAACTTCTCGGATCCAAATCCGATGACAACCGGAGATCACTTGATAGTATCATCTTCTGAAGGACCTCCTGCAACAAACAAAGCGACCATTAAAGATATCGTTTCACTGTATTTAACTCAATCTTTAGAAGAAACAGCCGAGCTTGAAGATACAATTACACTTGAAGACGGCACTGAAATCCCAAACCCATTAAAAGGCGCAACCACCGTTCAAGGAGTGGATACGGACGGAGATGGAATACCTGATAAATTAATCGAATCAGTTACGACTATAACATCAGACAATGTTGACTCTCTTGTGCAAGAAGGAGGGGGCCTGGAAGTTGTTACAATTTGCCGAGATCAAGACCTTAAAGTTGTTGACTGCGAATTGCCAGACGGAAACGTTAACACTGAAGTAAAATATAAAACCACTAAATTACAATTAGCAACATCGGCAGAATCTAAAACGATAACTATCGATATCGACGCCAATGAAGGAGTCGAATATGAATCTGGATTAGCGATTATTGATGGAAAAATCAATAAGAAACTCAAAAGACTAAGAGATGCATTTACGTACATCAGACATGACGTTTCATCTAGCGATACAGTGATAAATATTAACGTATTAACAGATCTTGACGAAGGAATCGTCGAAAACACGAATGCAACATATCTTTCTGACCCTCATGCAGAAACAAATAAATGCACAATTCACGTGCATGGCGCAGGTTTTGGGGTGGCTACCAACCCCAAAAAGATCAAAATAAAAACCAAGAGAAATGGAACAAATGCTTACGTACCGATGTGGCTTAACGCAATAACTATATCGTTTCGTTTTATACATTTTGTATTCGATGCTGATGATAATCTTAACTTGCACACGCTCATAAGATCTCATCTTAATTGCTATTTAAACCTTTATACTTGCAAGATTAGTGCGAGAGGTGGAACTTTTCATGTACTAGAGTGCAGTAGGGGTGGAAAAATAGAGCTTCACAGCCTGGTAGACGATCTAGCTAGTTTAGATTATAAAAACAAAGGGTTCTGGATGCCCGCTTTAGAGTTAGACTTCGGGCCAAGAAAAGAATTAAATTCTAAGGGCGAAGGTGAAATTAATGGAAGATTTTTGGCTGATCGATTCCTTGGCTTAAATTCAGGAGGATCTTTTAGGGTAAATGAATATGCACCTCACATACCTTGGAGTAGCGCGTTCAACACTAATTTCCAAAGCAGAATTCATTTTTGCTCAAAGGAATTCAGGATGCCTGTTTTTGTAAATATGGAACAAAACTGTATGCTTGATATTTTAGATCTTTTCACTATAAGTGATGGCCTTGGGGATCTTGACGATAATGAAATAGATTTTTTTCTTAGGGCTGAATCTTTCAACTCTGTGAAAGCAAACGTTGGTCGCCATATGGCTGGAAACATAGTTAATGGCAATGCTGAAGAAACCCCACGAGGATTGCCGGGGGCAGCCTTAACTTCACCGAATGACACAGCAGGATCTGACTACCAACTAAAGCCTGATGGCTTAATTGCTAGTACTAGTCTTTTATCAACATACAAAGGAAGAGATGGTTCTGGCGCAGCCACAAATGGAACCCTAACCAATTACTGGCAAAACATCGACTGGAATCAAGATTACGATAATCTTTAAATTAA
>Ga0233432_10003875_pt1 | contig 13409 bp, 11 predicted proteins | sample SI_122_August201_6_FD_179870 | JGI IMG/M metagenome (GOLD analysis project Ga0233432, IMG submission 179870) | Seawater microbial communities from Saanich Inlet, British Columbia, Canada - SI_122_August2016_10_MG | ecosystem: Environmental > Aquatic > Marine > Inlet | place: Canada: British...
TTTTAGCTGGTTTCCTAGACTTCTTAGTTGTTTTTCGTGACTTCTTTTTAGCTGCTTTTTCTGTTATAAGATCACTTTTCATAGATCTTACATTGCCTTGAAGAATCTCTCTGTCCATGTATTGAGGAGGTGTTCTCCAATTGTCAGGGCTGTTAATATCACCAAAAATATCTTTTACATACTCACTATCCATATCAGCTAATTCGTAAAAAATTTTATAAATTGTGTCAATTCGCCTTTTTCGCTCATCTAAAATACGACGGCTAGGCACTCTTTTAGCTCCCGTGTAATTATTAGTCCCGCCGCCACCCCCGGCGCCAATATAAGTAGACATATCTTTGGCCCAAACTTCATCATATGGATGCGGATTACGTATCATTCTAAATCCGTAGGTCGTATCATCATCGTCTTCCGGATTCATAATATCGGCGCGAGCAAATCCCATCCTCTTTAAAAAATTTTTTATCATTCTTTTATTTGGCATATAATCTTTTTCTTTGTGTAACAAACCTCTTATATAATCCTCAAGCATATCTCTTTTTTCCTCAGAAAGATCACCGTCTATTAATTTTCTTACTGCGTCTTTTGCCCCATCTTCGCTGATGTACAATGTTCTCGCTATATCCATGAGTTTGTTTTCCATTATTTGTTGTAAACGCAAATTTTCCTTAATTGCCTTCAATACGTCTTTTTGACCTAAATCTTTTAGACTTTGTATGTCATAAAATTGAGGGTCGACGCTAGATGGATCAAATCTTCTTAATCGATGTAAAAAACTATATTGATCTAATAATTTATCTAGGCTTGTGTGACCCACGCGTTGCCAATGCATATAATTTTTAAGATGGTCGCCCACAACACTTTCCATTACGGGGGATCTAATGAATCTTTTTCTCTCGGTGTGTCTACGAACGTGTGGACTTAATTTTCTTTTGAGCTGCTCCAGTGCTCTTGTTCTTTCTGTTCTGTTAGGCATTTTTAATTTTAAAGAAATTAAAAAATTAAAAAGTTTAAAAGTTTAAAATACTGGAGGTGTCCAATCCTGAGTTTGTGGGTTATTTTTTATTGTACACTTATCAGTCCATTTGTAAGCGTCTTGATTGAAGCAATGACTATCAATTTGGGAATCTGGTTGTGGTCTTGAAGAGACTGGCATTAGGTCAGGTGATTTACGAACCATCGGCCAATCCTGCTTACATGGTGGCCAAGGCTCCATATTTTGTCCTATACGAGTATATTCAAATCTATAACCGTTACTGTAAGTTTTAGGGCGGCCTACTGTACCTTTAGGGCAGCAAAATTTGCTAAGTTTAGGACAGTCGAATTCTGACCATTGTTGGCAAACTCCATCTGGAGGATTAGTTTTTCCAGCGCCACCAGCGTTGCAAACACAGTTGCTAGCTCGCGCTGGATTAGAGCACATACGCTTTTCAGGTGTAACACGAAAGTGAAATGACTGATCCATTGTGCCGAGAACATCTAGTTTTTTGTACGACATTTTATTATATCTATTTTTTATTTTTTTCGAATCAATAAATGGAAATTGAAAGACCAAGAGCTAGAAATCAAGCTCGAATAAGTAAAAAAGAAATACTAATAATTGCGGGTGTAATTTCTTTATTAATCATTATCGGTTTGATTGTATATTTTGTGATTTCTTCGTCAGAACCCGACCCCACACCTCCGACACCGGGGACACCTCCGACACCGGGGACACCTCCGACACCGGGGACACCTCCGACACCAAGTAATAAAGAACAAGCGTTAGTAGCTAGTAACGGAACTATGAATGTTCAAAATTTTCCTTTTTTAGCTAACGATTCTGACAACAAACTTTTTACGGATAAAGATTATGAAAATTTAATAACAGCCACTTTCACTGGTCGTACAATACTTCCATGCACCGATAAGAATAGAGACTTACTTCTCACATATCTTAATGCTGTCTACTATAATATGAATACTGATTATTTACAACGATTAACTACAAAAGAATTACGTGAGTTTTACAGATCTTTAGTATTTTACTTTATCACGACACAAGAAAAGCAACCAGATAATGGTTGGTATGGTGATTACTGGAAAACAAAAATACTCGACGAAGGTCCTTATCATAATAAAAATACGGGGGAAACAAACATGACAGCTTTTCGAGGTGAATCATTTCTGTTTGATCAGGTTATGCTTAAAACCACTGGGGAGAATTGTGGTGGTTATGAAAAACAGGGTGGCAAATGCCCAGAACACGCAAAATTTTGGGGAAATCGTATTTTTCCCGAGATGTCTCAGGCAAGTATGCGAAGAGGAATGCGTAATTCTCCCCAGGTGTTGGCAGAGAAGCCATCATGGGCTCCGGATGGTAAAATAAACCCACGTTTCGGTGATGGAGGATTTCCTAGCAATGTATATTTAGAAATGTTGCAATTTCCCGAAGAGCATGGCGCCGGTGGATGGCCTACAGGTTGTTCAGCAGGTGATGTTGAATGTATAGTTGAAACCAGTCCCTCTCAAATTTTATATGAAAATTTTGATTATCAAGGTGGATCACCAAGATTCCAACCCGATGGTAAAAATAGAACAGCCGGTGGTGATCCTTATGCGGGTATGAAACCACAGTGGTTTTATCCGGCTCAAGGTCTAGGTCAATTTTGGAATCTGGGTCAAACCTCATACTGTTTTAACTATGTCGATTTATTGCTAAATGCACCTATGAAAGGAATGCCACCCACAACAGATAAATCTTATCCTATTGGTTGGGGTAATGGGTTTGCATCTTGTACTGAAGTAATTAAGTTTCCACCAGGTGCTGGCGCGCTAGGATATGATATTGAAAACCCCACCGAACCAACGGAGCATGATTACACTGACCCAGTTTATAGCATGCTACTTATTCTGGAATTTGAGTCACGAAATGATGTACCAGGTGCGTGTAAGGATGCTGGAAACCAACGAATGCTGTTTGCGACTAAACAACAACTTCCCGCTTCGACTTGTCATCAACCACTCAAAGATGTTAGGACAGGTATGTCGGGGCTGGGCTACTGTGCACCAACTAGCGATAAAGGCACGGCTTGTGCATGTCCAACTAGCGACCCTAATTGTCTATATCAGCCCTCACCTCCTATGGGAGGAGCAAGCAGTAGAAAGACTTATGGGTGTGCACCCGATCAGCCTGCTAATAGTTCTTCAAGAGCTTTGAATGAACAAGTTTGTGCGCTGATGGGTCAAAAACCCGGTACATATTGGACACCGTACTTTGATTTATCTACTAATTATGTTCCAATTATAACGCCCACACCTGGTAAAATGATTGAAAATTTTTACCATTCAAATTCAGCGGTGAACTCCAAAAAAGGGATCGCTGGTCAGTTAAATCGTAACGGTGGATTTGACCCTAACCAGGCATGGGCAAATGTAAGAAGAAAGTCTTCTAGAGTTTTTCCTACACGTCCCAAACCCTTGTCAAGTATTAGAGATAAGAGATACATGGCCGTTGGATGGATTAATGGTAATTTTTATGGTTACCCGAAGGGTAAATATATTCCGGGTGATGCAGATGGTAAAATTAAATATAATAATCCATTTCAAGGAGGTGTGCCTGGGTTGGATGTTGATGGGAAAACCATAATTTATGGTAAAATCACGTCTGAAGAAAATCCTTTGACTTATTATGACAGGAATGGAAAGGTGTTATACAAAACTTGGTATAATAAACAGCTTGCCGTGGATGAAGCCACGGCATTAGAACTTTGTGCTGAATTTTATTCTTGTGGTGACAACGGATTTGAACAAGCAGAAATGAATTGGCCGTTTGGTACTTACTTTGGTTACGGTCAATCGCTTGGAGGAATTGGAAAATCGGCAACGCAGGCTATGTCAGCTTACCCTTATAGTTGCACGTCGGTGCAATTTACGAATACAGCAACCGCTTATGGGAGTATAGTTCAGCCAGCATATGACACGGAAATATTATATATGCCTCCGGTTAAATCTTCCGGTTCAAGTGCTAAATGTACTTGCGCTACTTCAGTCACGGTTGATTTATTGGCTGATTTCAATACACCAAATGCGGGAAGAGATCTGAAAACCTATGTGAATAGAAACAAGGGTAAAGACGGAGGTTTTGTTTATGCTGACAGCCCCGCCGGTAAATCGGCTCGTGCATTTTTTGGAAAACATCAAAAAGTAACCAACTGGACTACATTAAGCGATCCTTATGGTAGCGGAGAAACTGTAAATTCTTTTGATCCATCGAAAAGTAATTCCTTTGGTGTGTCAGGAAATCCACCCTCATTTTGTGGATTATAAATTTTCACGATGAATAAATGATTAAAGTTGTGGAAATACTTTTTCAATTAAAAAATGAGAATATTGAATAAATGTTCTCTCAACAAGATATTGAAAAAGTCCAAACAGATTGTAAACAAAATATAATTACAGGAGCTCAAGCTTATACGTTAGAAGATATTTTGACTAATATTAAATCAAACATTGAAACAAATACGCATTCGTTGTTGGAGAAACTTAAAAATATTCAATTATACTCAACAATAGGGATCTTAATTATTCAATCACAGTCAACAGACATTGTAGTAAGAACCCCGGGTCAAAAAGTATTACAAGACAATAAATTCTTTAGGGATCTAGTAAGGCTCATGAATACAGAAGCATTTACCACATTCAAAAAAAGACATATGCGACAAGATTTACATTCTTCTCTCATATATTTTGAACTTTACGACATGATCAATCAGGTGTACAAAGAGAATATTGGTGAGGACGTGCCAGGTGAAATAGCCGTTCAATTGCTTCAATCAATAATGCGAACAGGTAGTTTAAGAAGACCTTTAATAAGACTCATTCATAATTATGTAAAGAAAGGTGGGAGCTACAAAGGCCTAAAGAAAAAATTAACACTGATAATGAAGGATAATACGTTAAAAGTTGAAAATAAATAATTCATGTTATAATCCTTTCAGAATTATAACATGTTAAACTGAATAAATTTATTAACTTGAGCAAGCATTTTGCAAATGGGATCTGGTAAAAGACCCTGAGCTTCTTCAATTGTCGCCCATTTTAAATCACCGACTTCGTTTGATATATAAGATCTAATTTCCGTATTTTGATGATTTATTTTAACGGTAGAATTTGCTTCTGCTAACCAACACTCTACACAAACCGCTTTATCACCGTATTTAAGATTATAGTAAAATGGTCGCGTGTCTACTATACGAATTGCATTTCTTCCTACCATAGTTTCTTCCTCCCACTCTCTCAAAGCACAGTCGTAACCGGTTTCGGCTCTTTTTCTTCTTCCCTTAGGAATTCCCCACTCCTTTGACCCATTACCCGTTAATTGGGGATTACAATCCACAAAACTTTTAATTTCTTTATAATTTTGCCGAGCTCGATGCCTCTCTGTTATGTAAACTTTATTGGTTTTGACTATATATAAGTCTTCCCACACATGGTCAAAATCGTATCCTCGCACTCGTTCAATTTCGTCGGGTGTAGTGTTTACTATCATTATTTCATATTCATCCTTCTGTAGCCTATGTAGATTTCGCAAAACTTTTATAAAATTTAGCGAATCTCTTCGTTGGCTCAACAGAAAAAGAATCTGGTTATTTTGAATTTTGTAAGATATTACTCCATGAGAGTTGTACATTTATTTTACATTCTCGCAGTTTAGATCTTTTTATTATCCCATTTCACTTCGGACTCAGGATGAACGAATATGGCGTGTTTATTATGCCTGTTCAAGTATATTAAATCGATATTTGTATCTTCTAGTCTAGCCATGGGTACAACCACCTTATGTTTTATAACATACAATGACTTAAAAATCGGTTTAAGTTTTTTAGTCATCTGTTCCAGATCAATAGCCTTAGACCTTACTTCATTTGAAATGTCGTACATTATACCCCCTCTACTGGTTTCATATGTCAGTTTACCCGAATTATCACGTCCCAAATTAACTTTCTCCATTTTTAATTAGAAGTATTTTCTTAAAACTTTTTATCCACACAGATCTAGTTCGCATATACATCGCTCCCCCGTGCATACTTTTACCGCACCCTTTTTGTCACAAAACATAATAACAGAATTTTCACATGGTTTACCACACACATGGCATATCACCCCTTCACCTGAATGATCCGTACTGAAACCAAAACCTATGTCTTCATCAGCTTCCTCGTCGTCTTCAATATCAACTGCCGGAAGTACATCTGGTTCAAATATTTTAAAAGCTCTATACAAGCCATGGGCAACCCATGTAGAATCCATGGCGTCGGACAACCCACGCATATTAATTCGCATGTTTCCACCCAAATCTAACAGAGGGTCTTTAGGAGTTGCTTTTTTAATAACAGATTTGGATTGTAATGCGAGTTTTTTGGCTTTGAATAACTCAGCATCAAGATCTCTAACATTTTGCATGAATCCCTCATCAAATAATTCACCCGTGTATGGATTAACAGTTATATTATTTTCATGTAGGTATAAAATATCAAAGCAAAAGATCATTGGACGTGACACTACGGGTGGTCCATCTTCTACTATAACTTCTTCCATGTAAAGCACTTTGTTTTGTTCATCAATATCTTGGCAAGAATCATGCCATTTTAATTCCAAACCATCTTCTATTTTTTTCCTATCGCTTTTACTCATACCTAGAACCACAGGAACTCTAGCTGATTTAGCAGTGGGATCCAGCTGTCTAATCAAAGCGTTGACAAGTAAATTTTTCTCTCTTTCTGTTTCTTGTATTATTTTTCCCATATTTACATCAAATATCTTTCTTTTCAAACTTTCATCACCCTGAACAAAACTATCAAGTAATGGAAATCTTTCACGGGTCGATAGATTTAAAAAATGTATGGGTTCGATTCTTTTATGAATAATTTTACTACGCAAAATTTCACCCGCTTCGTGTGGAGAACGCCCTAATAAATCCGAAATTCTATAATAATTATCCGAATCATCATCAAGACTTGGTCTTAAAAATATTGTTATATCAGCAACCTGTTTTAAATATTGACCAAGTGTTTCAGAGTTTTCATAAATCAAAGTTAACAATCTATTTACGAAATTTTCCAGATCCTTTTCTAAAAATATTTGGGACGCTACATCACCCTTTTGAATTAGTGCATTTTCAAACAAATCAAGTAAAATGCCTTTTATCACATTTTTAAGATCTTCCAAGCGTTGTTCTTGCTTTTGCTCTAACCCCCTCAATGGAAGATTAAGTAAAAATGACTGTTCGGGTTTTAAAACAACATGTTTAAACACATCTAGATATCCATCACCATATTTTTTTGGACGATATTTAGTTTGGTTAGGATTAGAATTAGGGTTAGCTGGCAATGGATCTTCTATTAACAAACTATAATGTGTTCGAGTTCCTCTTCTTGGATTAGCATCATCTATCGGTCTCTCATGTTTAAAGACTTCCAAATTGGGTTTACGTCCGTTTCTTCTGACAAATAAACCATCATCTACACCCAAACTCCTAAGAGCTCTAACAACATTATCCTTTCTTGCCGTCAATTCCGCTGAAATAAACCTTGCACCCGAAGATGTTTGAACTTTCTTAAGTTCCTCGTTCAAACCATGAATATCAGCCATGATGGTTAAGAATTCGGATTTTTTAACCATTTCTCTGAATTCCTCAAAATCTACACCCACATTTCTAAGAATAGTGCGCAATCGATCCTTAACAGCTTCTAATCGTCTCTCTGGTACTATTTTTAATTCAACTCGGTTTTGTAAACGTTCGAGATCCTTGAATTCAGGTACCAGGTCAATTAACTTTTTAGTTGGACGCTTTTTCTTTTTCAACGACTTCACATCTAAATCATCATCGTCCAATTTTGTAGCACCGCTTACACGTTTACTTTTATTCACTTGGGTAAGCAGTTCATCAAGGATGTCCCAATATTTTCCTTCACGTTTGTTCAGTTCTTCAACTATTTTAATCTGACTGTTTTTATCCAATTTGGAAAACGTTTCTATTAATTTTGTCTTAGATTCGTTTTGAGTCTCCGCGAGTAACCTATCTAACGCATTTCCTAATCGTGATGTAAAGTCGGATGTATGTATGAATGGAAAAAGTTCTAAAACCGCGGTGGCTAAGTTTTCTTCATCCACTTCTATAGCAGATTGTTTTAATTCTTCCAGAGCACCCGCAAAATCGCCTCTAACGCCTTTGCTAGATTTACCGCTAAGAGGTACTCTCTTGGAGCCTTCCGGACCTTCTTCGATTTGACCCTTATAACTCTCTAACCAATCTTGAATCATTTCTAAACTGGTAATATCAAAAACTTCAAAAAGTTTTTTGGCTAAAATTCTAACACCACTAGCTCTTTTACTTTTCATACTACTTGCAAAAAGTTTTTTGAAGGCAGCGCGTATATTACTTTTTATATCATCCAGACTGGCAGCTTTTTCTGAGTTCCAAATAACTTCGGACATATCATCCTGTGCTTTAGTCATTTTTTGATTTGGCAGACTCGCTTTTTTAGGTTTAGAAACCGATAAATCGGCATCTAGGTCCGCCATGGTTAATACTCGTGGTCTCTGCGGTAACTTTTTACCTGATGGTAACTTTTTACCTTTTGGTGAACGAGATTTTCGAATTTTACGAGATTTAGTCTTGGTTGGAGTTTTTCGCGACTTGGCTTTCTTCGGCTTTTTTCTGCGACCAGATTTTCGAATTTTAATTTTACGCGATGGCATATTTATTAATAGTGATCGATAATTATTAAATACATATTTAATAATTCATTCATTCGTTATGGGTTCGTCACCGACGAAAGTCTTATCAAGGTTTAAAACAACTTTCTCATAGCCCAGATATTTAGGCGTGACTAAGCTGTTAATTATATTACCGGACGGTGAACAATACTGTTTCAAAGAAAGTAATATACAGTTTCCATTTTCGTCATCCGCTGCAAAAATTTTACCAGGTCCTCGCCGAACTTTAATAGGCATTTTATACATCTGACCCTCAACCATATATGTCAATTCGTATAGTTTATTTCCTTTCTTTTCAAGGCGATTATCAAAAAAAGATAACATGTCTTGATAAACAGCTTGAAGTATCATTTGCCAACTGACCCGGTATATGTCAAATGTGCTTGAATATTGTCCAGAAACCATAGTTTTTAGTTCATTCCATTTTCTATTTTTGTAACGATAATATTTTCCAATTCTTGTATCGGAACCAGTTATCCACCGACAACCAAGCAATACCGGAATAGCAATCAATGCGTAATAGTACATTTTTTATTAAGTAATTAAACTTTGAAACCATTTTTCCGAAGTTGCTCAATAATTTCCTGCCGTATATCTTCAAGCTTTACAGTGTGTGGGATTTCTATTAAAACTATACCAAGTTTTTGACACACTTTGCGTTTAAGATTATCTCTTTCGACTTGCGCTTCAAATTCATGTTTACCCCCTCGATGAAAATACGGGACATATTCATAGTGCTGTTTTCCATTATATTCACATGCTACGCCAATTTCCTTGTTGTACATATCCAATTCCATGTTCGAACCGGTTTTGTTATTAAATAAAAATTTAGGTCTTCTTTTCTTGAAAGACGCGTTAAATATTGTCTCTAAAACATAGCGACATTCTGCTTCGCCTTTACTCTCACCCGACGCTCTTATTCTTTGACCAACCGGTTCTTTATCAGGAAAGTGAAATTTACTATTCCAGGTTCCTTTACCGTTCTTATCAACAAAGAAAAGCCAGTACAGAAACATAAAAATAAGAGATGCAATAACAAGTGAAATTAAAGCATTATTTTTAATGAACTCGATTATACTTTGAAACATTTTATATTTTTAAAGATAAATATCTCTTTTTAAAATGAGCGAAATCAAAGGTTTAATATCAGAAGTATCTCAAATCGACGCGGAAATTAAAAGGCTAAACATGCAGAAAAGAAAGCTGCATGCCCGCAAAAAAGAATGTGAAGCCAGAATTGTCAAATTTTTAGACAGAACTAATCAGGCTGGTGTCAAATACAAGGGGACAGCTTTAATAGCAAAGACAAGAAACAGACGGGGGCGCCGTAAAAAGAAAGACCAGGAAAAAGATGGCAGCGCTGTATTGAAGAAATACGGAATTAATAATAGCGATAAAATAGTTCGCGAGCTTCTTGAAGCGATTAAAGGCCAGGTCAAAGAGGACACAGTGCTGCAAATGAAAAAGTATTAACAAATTATACACAAACTTAATAAATTTTTTCTTACAATAAATGAGCTCATTAGATAACTTAGTTAATAGTCAAAGAGTCTATAGTCAACAGATTCAAAAAGATGTTTTCACAAGTAATGTAGGTGTTAATATTGATCCCGTTGCGGTTTATCCGAAACCTGAAAACAATGCGATCCCAAGCACCTTTTTTCAAAGCCGTTTTGAAGCAAAACAGTCGGGTAATTTAGTAGCTGAAGATAATTTGCCGGACTTAAACTTGGCAAATTTAACAGTCGGTGGTGAAATACGTGTGCCAATTGTAAGAGCGGATGACATAATCCTAAATGGCGGAAGTCTAGCAAATGAAATTTTTCAAGGATTTTTAACAACTCCTTTACAAGTTGACATTGATGCAAACGGCAAAAATATTACAGGAGCCTCGAATATTGGTGTAAGTCGTGTGGACACATCTCTAATCTTTGGAGCTGCTGGTACAGGAACTGGGGGAGCGGGGGGCTTGATGTCAATTAGACCGAATGGTATACCACCTCCTGCTGGTACCACAGCCCAAACCCTTAAAATTGGCGATGCCGGCTTTGCAGGAGATGTCATTATAGAAACCGGTGGCGATATCGGAGGCCTCGGGGGCCCAAGTGGTAACCTTACTCTAAGGTGTAATCAGAATAATGTAGTGCAATCATCTCAATATAATATTAATATCGGGGATAGCATGGGCCAACAGACGACGGCAACTGCTATCAAATTCCAAACAATTAACATCGGTACGGTCGACTCATCTGGTGGAGGTTTAGTGAATAATATTGCCATCGGTAACAACGGTAGCGCCAACTTGCAATTTTTTAGTGCCTCTAATATTATTAGTATGTCTAGCGGTGGGACAACTCCAGATTTACAGGAGGCCGACACGATTCCGGGGGCGGGCACGAAGCTGGCGCTCGAAAATCTAGCTGGAAACGTCAACACCGCCGATAATTCTACAGCGATTGAAATTATCGCTCGGATTTTAGAAGCATATGGATTAATTAATGCTTAATTGTTTTTACAGTCATTACGTTAAAAACTTAATGACTCAATCCTTTTTACTATTTTTCACAAGTTGATTGGTTTCTTTTACGATTCTAAGTAGCTCGTCTGTCTGTTTAATATGACGCTGGACGTTGTTGTAGTGATCTAGGAACAATTTACCAGCTCCCAAAATAACACACATTGCAATAATTCGATACATTTTATATCTTGTTTTATTTTCGTAAATGAACAAAATCTATATACCTATCATTAAGTTTTTAAACGTAATGACAAATTTGATCAGCAACTTAGTCGAGTCCGATCACAGTGTATTGTATTATATCGTTTCGAATCCCGGTCGCTGCTACATCCAATCTCAAAGTAAAAGAATTGTTACTTATGGAAGCGATCGAAATGATAGGTAGAGCCTGGCCTGCACCGCTGTTGACAGGACCCTGTATACTAATCTGTACAACCGGTGCTTGAGCGTATGGCGTGCCAAAAATTAATATAAGCTCATTGCCTGCCACAGCGGCATTATTATCTAATTGTATTTTTCCAGCAGTATCAGTCGAAGCTCCAAGGAGAGATACAAGTCCTGTCCAACTACTAGTAATCAGAGTGGGCTTGTAAGCCGACGTGCTAGTATCTTTAGCATTCAAATGCCCGATAACTGACACTGTGCAACTAGCAGTAACGCCACTAAGTGCTTCTAACGATAAAGCTCCAGTGGTGCATTGAATACTACCACCTACCGCTGCGGTCAACTTGACATCTCTACCAGCGCTGACTATGAAATCTTCGGGGCAAGAGATATTACATATATTCACAATACTACCGTTAAGTTTAAGTTTACCCTTAACTTCTAGATTTCCGTTAATAGTTAAATCACAGATTTCCTCCCCCACTGCTAATTTACCTGCCTGCGATTCTTGATTTAGTGGATTACCAAAAACCGACGCTTTTGTATTAAGAATAAGTTCGTTCTTAGTCGGCGGTGGGCCTTTTAATCTGGGATCACAATTGACCAATAAATTAGTAGCAAAAATATCGTTTTGAATTTGCTGTGGGTAAATCCTTTGACCTTGAATAGAATTAGTTATGTTCATTTATTTATAATTAAAAAAATTTCGATACTTATAAGTCTAATTTGAATAATAAATGATAAAATTATTCAAATATTTAATTTGTGTATTATTGTTATTCGATCCGGGTCAACAGTTGCAATAATTCGATACATTTTATATCTTGTTTTATTTTCGTAAATGAACAAAATCTATATACCTATCATTAAGTTTTTTAAACGTAATGACTATAAAGATTTTAGAAAGGACAAATTCTAATTTGCCCGGTTGTTGAATTGTAAACTAAATAATGACCGAAACCCGCAGTGATTGCTGCAGTATTCGGGGCCGTGACTGGTACTCCACCACCAGTCACACCAAGCAACCCACCTTGTTGTCCGGCACCTGTCGCTAAATCTGTAGTTTGAACTATAAAATCATTATTCACAGTTGTTGTAGGAGCACTTCCTGTAGAACCAGAAGTATTAATAATTAATTGATTTGTGGCAGTACCGCTTGCACGAGATTGAACTCTCGTAGAAATCTCAATAGACCGCTCACCAAGCCCCAAGCCACCGGCTTCTTGACCAATTGCTATAGAATTTTCACCGGCGGCATCAGCAGAAGTTCCTAATGCAATAGATGAAACTCCTGTTGAAGAAGTAAATTTACCAATCGCAATAGATGAATTTCCTTGTACCGCCCCTGTTGAGCCATTACCAGCATTATCACCGATGGCAATGGATTGCTGACTTTGTGTGGTTTCTGCTGCTCTAATACCGATAGCTATCGCTCCAACCACTTGACCTGTTCCACCTGCTCCCGCGCCAATAGCAATAGCGCCATATTGTTGTTTTGTCTGTCCCGCTTTATTACCAATGGCAATAGCATCACCATCTGGCTCACCTACATTGGGATTCATACCTTGACTTCCATTTCCCGCTTCAGTACCAATAGCGATCGAAGACACTGTTTGATTAGTCTGTCCCGCTTGACGACCTATAGCCACAGCATCATTAATTTGAGTTTTCTCACCAGCAAAACTACCAATAGCGATCGCGTTGCCAGTTTTTCCACCTTGTTGATCAGAACCAGCAGCAATACCAA
>Ga0233432_10003880_pt1 | contig 13400 bp, 10 predicted proteins | sample SI_122_August201_6_FD_179870 | JGI IMG/M metagenome (GOLD analysis project Ga0233432, IMG submission 179870) | Seawater microbial communities from Saanich Inlet, British Columbia, Canada - SI_122_August2016_10_MG | ecosystem: Environmental > Aquatic > Marine > Inlet | place: Canada: British...
TGGTTTTCGCTTTCCTTCATCATTGTTGACGAGGACCACTTGTGCCCATTGATCGTCGACGCTGTAAACGTAGCATTCGGGGTGCTTTTTGCCGAGGAGAAAATCGACGGGACGAAAGGCCTTTCCGTTGGGTAAGGTTGGAAATAGTCGAGTGACGTCATTGCGAATTTCATCGGTGAGTTTGGTGAAGCTGGTGCCGAGTTCCAATCTGCCCGAGAGGAGGCCTACAAGGGTGAGGAAGGTTCTGCGGTGCATCGTACTGGCAGGGACGCCACCTGGAAAGAAGCTTTTGCCGTCTGGGTAGTAGCGAAAAGCAACGCCTTGTTTGTACCAGCGCAGTCCCATGCGGGAAGCCATCTCGGGCTCGAAGTGACTAGCGTCGGGCCATACGCGTTGTAGATCAACAATGCCGACGTTGACGTCCGTACAGGGAACGTTGGCTTGAGTGGGTGCAGAGCCCATGATGCGTTCGTGAACATAGCCATCTTTTCCTAGACCTGCTCGACAGAGTTGATAGATTTTCCGATAAGCTGATACGGTGGTGTAACTGTCGTCATCGAAACCACCGTGTTTAGCCCATCCGCTCTCGGGGTAGTCGAACTTGAGGCCAATGACACCATCTTTTCCAAGGCGCGTCCACATATCGAGAAGGTGTTTTTGAAATCCTGGGTGGGAGTAATCGTAGCGAACTTTTGTTCGGGCGTGCTTTCGGTGTTCGTAGAGGAGGGAGATGTCTTTGTTTAAAACCCACTCGGGGTGCTCCAGGGCAAAGTCATTGCTGGGCATGGAGCCTTGAACGTAGGTAAAAACTTTCCCACCGAGTTCTTTGATTTTATCACAGAAGTCTTTGAAAGTTGGGTAGGGTTCGAGGAGGGTGCCGTATTTGGCCCAGTGTTCGTCGTCGAACCAGCCTTGTTGGGTGTCGCCTTCGTCTTCATAGCAGTAGTAATCGGGTTCGAGCCGGACAGCCACATCGGCGTACTTCGTCACGCCGGTTTCGACAGCTTTTTCCATCTCTCCGATGAGGCCGGGGGAGTTGTTGATCGGTAGGCCATCTCCTAGCCCATCCATGGAGGTCATCCAGCCACAGAGGGTGATGAAGTCGTAGGGATTAGGAGAGGCGTTGTTGGCTGTTGCCATGGATTGGCCGAAGCATTCTAGGGACTGGATGGGGTCTGAGGTCACAATGTCGACGAAGAATGAGTCGTCAGATGTCCAAGTTTCTCCTGGTGCGACCCGCTTTCCTTGTGGGTCGAAGACTGTGAGGGTCATGTAAGAGCGGGGGCGGGGGGCTGGGTTGACCTTGCCTTGAGGGTTACGGCCCGGTTGTGGCCTTTCATGAAAGTCGACGAAGCGGAGGAATTCTGAGTAATGGAGGCCACCGGCGACAATCGTCTTACGCTGATTGCCATCCAGTTGATCGCGGTAGGTGAGCATTCCACTGTTCGTGGCATGGAGGTAAGTGGTGTCTTCGACAAAGTTCTCATCGGCCCCAGCTCCTCCGCGCAGAACTTTAGGCTCGATAGCCTGCTGGTCGACAAGAATCTCTCCGTTAACGAGAAGTTCTGCCGACCGAATTCGCATGGGATAGCTTCTTTGGTTCTTGACTCCCCAGTTGAGAACAAAGAAAGGTTGGCTTTCGTAGAGAGTGATGTCGAGGAAGCGTTCGGGTTCATATTTGCCGAGGGGTGTCATCCAGACTCGTAAGGTTTCTCCTTTTCCAAAGGAGTCGTCGACCGACGCCTCATGGGAGGCTTTGCTGGTAAGCTCCTGCTCTTTCCATCCACCTTCTCCAATACGAAAGTAGGCGTCGCGGAAGGCGCAAGTTTGGGTGGTAAGGTCGAAGCCTGAGTAGATGCCTTTCTCTAGGTCGAATTTAATGGAGCATAGGCTATTTTGAATGATAGCGTCTGTTTGAGTGATTTGGAGTTCGACCTTGGACGATTGGCTCATGTTATCTGGAGAATGTAGAGATAAGAGATGTGGGGAAGATGGCGCGACGAACCGCTACCCCACTGGGGTAGCGGTTGGCGGATGTAGAACTCTAGAGAGAGTCTTTCAGCCGAGCGTCGAGATTGAAATCAAAGCCATCGTTGTAGACCTTCATGAACAACATGCCCCAACGCCAGTTGTGGCGAGTGGTGACGGAAATCGTGTTCTTTCCTTTCCGCAGGTGTTTCATCGCTGAGTCTTTGAAAGCGTTCTGGATGTTACCCGTCTTCTTTTCGATGTTGTTGATCTTGCCGATCTGCTCACCGTTCAAGTAAATCTCGATTCCCTGCTGACGGAAAACCCATGCCTGAAAACGAAGTCCGTCGAAGTTACTAATGTCATCGACATGGAAGGTGCTTCTCAGCAGGGCGGTGTGATACATGCGCCAGGAAATAGGAAGGGTGGTCTTCATCCAGCTGCTGTCGTCAAAATTGGTTTGAGTCCATCCCTCGGGTGCTTGGGACATGTCTTCGACGACATTGATCTTCCAAGGGCTGGCGCTTTCGAGTATCTTGGTATTGGCCGGGGGTTTAGCCCTTTTATCCGTTGAGGGACGTTCCTGAACCAACCGTTGCCAGTTGCGAGGTTTTTCGTTTGCCGCGTCAGGTGCTTTCTTTTGGGGCCTTGCTTTGGCGGGAGGGGCAACACCAGCCAGTTTTGTTTCCATGCTTGCCAATCTTGGGTCGCCTTCTGGTAGAATACCTTTTAGCCCGAGGAGGAAGGATTTCGCTTCAGAGGGATTGTTCTCTTTGATGAGTCTTTCCATACGGGCAAAGTCAGCGTCGATACTATCTCGAATGAGTTTGGCTGTGGCGACGAAGTATTCGACGGTGGGCATGTCGTCTTTTCCAATGGAGCCACTGGAGATCAAGTCCTTCACCAATCTTTCCGCTTCAGCATAGTTTCTGGCCCAGTAGGCATCGAGGGCTGGCTTCAGAGCCTCGGGGGCGTTGACGGAGAAGGGAGAGGTGGGTGCTCCGACAATCTGGATGCGTTCTTTCGGAGCGACGAGGGCGACACCGTAGCCGGCACTTTCTCTGCCTCCTCCGATGAGAGTGCCGTCGAACATACGACTACACTCGCGGTACCAGCGATGCTTCTTCCAGAAATGCATGAAGGCTTTCTTGCTGTGCTGGTGAGCTCCAAGGGGCGTCCAGAAGTTGTTCCAGAAGTTCCCGCCGTGTCCGCCGAAGGTGTTGTTGAAGGAGTAGGCGCTGATCATGGAGCAGAGGTGAGCAGCACGGTGATTTTCGAGGAAACCCATGAGGATACCGGCTGCAGAAATGCCACCGTTGTAGGAGGTCATCTTGCCATTGGCCATGGTTTCAGGGTCAAAGGGAACGGGGATGGGTCGCTCGCATTTTCCAAGCCCATAGATCAAGAAACCGGTTTCTGCTTTGCCGGTGGAGTAGTGCTTAATACTTTTTTCGAATCCAGCCTGATCAATATCGAGGCCAGCTTCGGTGGCGAAGTGCATGCCCATCACGCCAGGCAGTCCCGCATTGGGAATCAGGCCATAGTGAGCACCTCCGGGAAAGTTCTGGCGCCATCCTCCAAATTCAGGGTGTTGTGTGGCCGTAAGGCGGTCGACGGCATGCTTCAGGTGTGGGAGAACATTCTTGTCGCCGGTAGCTAAGTAGTACTCGCCCATGAGGAAAGCGTCAGCTGAGTTGCGCCAGCTCTTGAGTTCTTTTCCGGGAACGGGTCGGTTGGGGTCGCGTTTGCTGTTGACTCCGTAAACAATTCGTCGAACGTAACCCAGCATTTCGGGGTTGCCCGTGGCTAACATGAAGATGGCATCGTTGTTGAGAAAACCGGCGCCGGCTCCTTTGGCGATGACCTTTTCTTCCAATTGCCGAATGATTTTATTGGTCTTGGGGCAGTCGAAGGGAGCTGTGGAACTATACGTGCCCATAACCTCGAGAGTCATCTCAACATCGATGTTCTCGGAGCCACGGCGCACGCCCAGAACGAGTTTGCCAGCCGCTGCTCGAGTTTCACTCTCAGTGATGGCCGCTCCCATGACCTCCCAGGCCTTGTCACCGAGCATCTTGCCGTTGGCGCTGTAGAGGATGTCTCCGACTTGAAGCTTACCTTCGGCGGGGGAGCCTGCTTTGATTTCCCTAACGCCCATATTGGGACCAAATGGGCCTGTCTTAAATCCGGCAGGGCCGACCCAGCCAGTGAAGTTGGGATAGCCGTGGGTTTTGAGTTGGCCATTGATGAGGGTGACATCGTTTTTCTTCCACTCGTTGGCAGGAGTGAAGTATTCCTGGGGAAGGTCGTCATCGGAGTTTTTTACGAACCAGACGTAGGGGGCTTTTTCGCTTCGGAAAGGGAAAACGGGAAGCCCGGCTTCGTTAACCAGATCTTGATTAGGGAGATGCTTCCAGCTGTAGCGAACCCTCATGATGCGGGTCACGGTGTCGCTGACGAGTTTGATCGTCTCGCCGTCGATCGTGGCTTTGGCTTGAGAGTAATCTCCCTCGACGTTGGCGACCTCAAAGTGATTCAGGGCTTCGGTGGTTTTGGCCTTCAGGCCTTTGGCGGTGCCTTCCTTGAAAAAGACGGTGGCTTCATTGAAGTTGGCCTCCATTCGCTCGAAGAGGGGAGGTGTTGATGGTGAGTCATGAACACCATAGGCGGCTCCCATGAGCCACTGGAGTTTTCGCAGAGCCAGAAGCTCTTCGTCTTTAGGCTGAGAACTGAAGGGGATGTTTTCGGAGCCGGGTAGAATAACATCAACGCCAGCGATCTCTTCGGAGACGAGACGCTGGAGCTCTCGCATTTCGCGGTGGTGCTGTCCAAGGGTGTTGAGGCTAGAGCCGGGCGGAACGATTAGGCCAACGGGGAGCTGGTCATTTCCGAAATACTTTCGCCATTGACGGGCGATACGGGGAGTGGTTTTGGACTCCATGCGGAAGCCGACTTTGCGGATGTTGTAGCACTCGACATAGGCTGTGTTGAGCTCTGTCGTGTTGAAGGGGTCGTCGCTTTTGAGGATGTTGTCGTAAATCATGTAGGGGTAGTCGTTGCCCAGTTGGACGGTGGCAGCCTTCAGAGCGAGTCCTCGCATGGGGTGGAGGACGGCGTTGTAGCCACCACTGGGGAAGAGGGTGCGCAACACAGTGTCTTTGGGTGGCACTTTTTTCTTTTTCATGGGGACACCGGTTCTTTCGGCTTCAAGGGCAGTGTCGTGCCAAGCGACCTGGCCCATGACTTCCTTGTCACCGTAGAATTTCTCTGTTTCCATGAGGGCTTCACGACTCAGCCAGCTGAGAGGGAAAGCTGAACCCAGATTCAGGTCGATGATACCGATGGGCACATCTTCGACCGAGGCTAGTTGGCGACCAAGGTGGTAGGCAGAGCCCGTCATCTTGAGAGCAGTGTTTTTGTCGATAATGGCCCAGCCTTTGGTCGAGGAGGGGTGGAGGTCGGCTTGAGGTTCGGCTGCCGGGTGAGTTTTGATGCTGATGGCTCTGAGCATAGGGTTTTTCTTGTGTTTTGCCGCGACGGCCTGTCCGGTTGCATCCCGGCCCAGAGAGATCTCGACGCTGGTTTGGCGAGCCACGAGAATGACGTCACCGATCACAACACCGGTCAGAGACACGCTGTCTCCGCCGCTAGAAATCTTGAGGGTTTGGCCTTGGGCATTGGCGGGCATGGGATTCAGTTTGGCGGTCCAGACGCCATCAGCCTCGGCTTGGGTGGTTTTGCTCTGGCCTGCAAAGTTAAGGGTGACCTTGGCTCCACTTCCTGCCAATCCGCGAATGACCAGAGGTTGGTCTCTCTGGAGGACCATGTCGTTGGAGTAATGCCGGGCGAATTGGATATCTGCGGCGTTGGCGCTGGCCAGGAGAAAAAGGAGCGCGACAATGAGGGGGAGGCATCGGGGTGCGATCATGCTATTCCTTTTTTTGTAGTAGATCATGAATGAATTGAGGGGAGCTCAGGACCGAGGTCCCTGATCTTGGATGGAAAATATTTAAAGCGGAACGATTGGCGTTCTCGTATCTTACAGACTGCACGAAATATAGACAAAATCAAGACTGTTCCAGTGGTGGGTTCTGAGAGCTAGAGCAGAGGCCATGAAAATAAGTTATTGAAAAACAGATAAATATAAACATTTAAACTTCTTCAGCTTGAGAAAGCCTAGGACGGTCTCTTCTTCGGGCCCCGCTTGCGTTCTAATTTGTTCTAATTAAGATAGAGTCATGGACCTGCCCAAGACCAGAAAACGCATCCTTCAGCATCTGATAGAGTTGCAGAGAATGGGAGAGGTTCTGCCGAGTTATCAGGAACTGGGGGAGCAACTGGGTTTGAAGAGCAAGTCCACAGTGGCTTACCATGTCAGGGAACTGGAGCGTTCTGGCTACCTGAGAAAGGACTCGATTGGTGCGATTTCTTGGGTGGAAGATCCAGGTAAGCAAAGGGGCTCTGAAGAGAAAAGAAGTCAGGCAGGTGAGGCTTTGGAGGTGACGACGATACCTCTTTTTGGCTCGATTCCAGCTTCTCCTCCGACGGAGGTTTACGCCAACGACGACCAGCTTGCCGTGCCGGCTCCTTTTGTTGGTGGCGGAGGAAGGGTCTTTGCCCTGACGGTAACAGGAGACTCGATGATTGGTGCCGATATTCACGACGGCGACACGGTTTTTATTCGCTGTCAGGAGGAGGCCGTTGATGGCCAAATCGTGGCGGCCATGATCAATGGGGAAACCACCTTGAAACGTTTTAGAAGAGTTGGGGAACAGGTGATTTTCAGCCCCGAAAACCCCACGATGGGGCCTATTTTGACCACCCCCGAGGACGACGTGCGCATCATTGGCGTCCTGACGGGATTTTACCGCCAACTGGACTAGCGGATCGTGGATTGGGATCGTCACAGGGGGACCATTCCCACCTCGCCGTTCGAAAACGTTCCAAATGAGGCTCGTTATCGCTGGCAGGAGAACTTTGTGCGCTACGGCGAGTTGGGGGTGATGTTTATCTACTGCGACACTAATGCTAGCTACGCATCGATCCATCAGTACCTCGAAGACGGCCAGGGTAAGCCATGCGTGGTCGCCAATGGCAATGTTTGGGGAGAGGCCAATTCGGGTTCTTGTCTAGCCATTTCCTACGAGGCCCGTGCTGCTGGTGTGAAGCGAGGCGCCTGTTTGATTCAGGCCAAGCAAAGCGTGAAGGATTTAGTCGTCTACGAAAGTTGCTTGCCTCTCTATGAGCTCTACGCAGAACTCTACGACACGGTTCTGGAGTGGATCGTTCCCCGAAGTACCTGTGTTCGTGGCTCCTGTGATGAAGTCGTGGTGAAAGTGGAGCGAAACCACTTCCCCGTGAAGGGCTTTGAGGAAACCTGTGAGCGAACCTTGGAGTTCATCGCCGATGAGACGGCCGTAGAAGTACCCCTTCGTATTGAAGAGCACCAGCGTGAATTGATCAAAAGCTTAGGGGTGTGGGAGCAAACAATCTATGCGCTGTGTTATTTGATTCGCGACGCTGTGGACCATGTTCTGGGATTGCCGATTTCGATTGGAGTAGCGCCTTCTATTGCGTTGGGCAAGGCTTTGGTGGATCGAGCCAAGCCCGTGTCCATTCACGATGGCAAGAGAAGCTACCTGACAGATCACGACGGTATTTTTTTTCCACAACGGGCCGAAGAGGCGAACTCTTTTTTGAGAAGCATGCCTTTGGGAGGTCTTTGTGGAATCAAGGTGATCGCTGGTCGTTTGCGAGACCACGGAATTGGAAGGGTCGGCGATCTTCAGGACACTTTTGGTCTGGATGAAACCATCCGCCTTTCTCGCAATAAGCATCTGGGGAAGGTGTTGTGGTACTCTGCTCACGGTCGAGACGACGTGCTACCGGGATACCTTCAGAATGTCCGCAAGGGATTTGGCTGGGGTTGATATGACAGGGCCGAGAAAGAGCACAGGAAAGGGGCACACGCTCTACGAGTTTGAGTTGCCGGAGAGTGCCGAGGCATTCTGGGTTTTGATCGCCGAGAGCTGTTACGAAATCTCACGGACTTTGTTGGAAGAGGAAACGGAGGCGAGTTCGATTCATCTCTTTTTGAGTGGTTACGAACGCAATTCTGACCGTGGAGGTCTCGCCATTGTTCCCGAAGAATCGACTCGTTATCCCATTCAACTCTATCACGCGTTACACAACGACTCTCGGACACACGAGCTCATTGCCGAACTCTTTGAATCGGTTCGTTGCGTTCAGGTGAGTGTGGACTGTCGCCCTTATGTTCAGCCTCTCTTTTACGAGGAGAGCCAGGTTGAGCGAGTCTTTGGGTTGATGGAGTCCATTCGAGCCAAGGTCGGTACCAACGAGGTTCTTGGACTGGGGTTGGAGGGGTGTCGGTACCGTCGCGTCCACACTTACACCCCCCGCCGTGGCGACGAGATTCGACGGGCTTATGGACTCCTCGAACGAAAACCCCATCTGGTCGAGCTCTTAGGTGAAGAGCATGGCCACTATTGGCACCGTATTTATTAAAACATTCACACACCAACGAAGGAGAAAATGATGAACGTAGCCCTAAAGATGAACGACGAGAATCTGTTGGAAGCCATGGAGCCCGTGAACGAATCCCTGACGTTCGCTCTACTGGAAAAGGAGGGAGCCTCTCGTTCAAATGGCCCCCAGCACCTTCCGATCAAACTCATGGTCTCTCTTTTGGTGACAGGAACGGTCTGCTTAAGCGTTTGTCTTTGGGGGCACCTTCCCGTGAGCTGAAGCCAGCGAAAAAAAGATCCACTGGGGCTGAAACGAGGCCTCAGTGAAATGATTAGTTGATAATTTATGATACCACAGAGGGCCCGAGGGGACAACGACGTCGAGGCGAAGAGAAACGTCTCCGGATTATAGTTGAAAATAGATGGAAACCTCCTTCGACCCCATCCGTCCATGACCCAATGGTTCTCTGTGGTGTTTTCTGAAGGGGAGAAGAGCTAGAAGATCACGATGTGAGGGGCATGATGCTCATGATCTTTTCTAGATGATTTTTACAGAATGTTTTCGATCCAAGCATTGCTCTTCGTAGGGTTAACTTTTGGGGGAGGCGAGAGCACGACAGCCAGCTCTCTTCCAGATGCTGGAGAAGTCATCCTGCGTCAGCTGATTGAGGACCACAAGGAGCTTCTGTCTCGTTTTGGATACCAGCGTTATGACGGTCAGGCATGGACAGCCATGGGGAACATCCGCGCCCCTGAAGAAGCCGTTATTCTGGTTCACGGTTTGGATGAGATGGGCACCGTCTGGGAAGATATGGCGCCGGCTCTTCATGGTGAGGGGCATCAAGTTCTCAGGTTTTCCTATCCGAATGACCAAGCCATCACTCGCTCAGCCATTCTTTTTCGTCAGCAACTCAAATGGCTGAGGGAGAGAGGAACAAAAAAATTGTCATTGGTTGCTCATAGTATGGGGGGGCTCATCTGTCGGGACGCCCTAACTCGTTCTGATACTTATGAGGGGCCGATGCCAGAAGTGAAGCATCTGATCACTTTGGGAACTCCAAATCATGGCGCGCCTTTGGCGATGTTTCGTCACGTTGCGGAATGGCGTGAACATATCCTGCGAATGGGAAGAGGAGAGGGTAAGGGACTTGGGCCGATTATCGATGGAATGGGTGAAGCTGCAGAAGACCTATCCCCAGACTCCGACTACCTGAAGGAGCTGAACGGACGACCTTTGCCGAAAACACCCATGACCATCATCGCCGGAAGAATTGATAAGGAGGAGGCAGAAGGGAAAAAGAAGAAAGGGTCGTGGGAGGTCCCCTGGGTAACAAAGACTTGGCAGAAGGCCAAGCTAGAGTGGAAAGGGATCACCAAGAAGGTTGGGGATGGGGTGGTACCCCTTGATTCAACGCCGTTGAAGGGCGTTGAAGATTATCGAATCATTAAGGGGAACCATCGGGCGATCGTTAAAAACTTTTTCAAGAGCAAAGAACTGCCACTTGGGGTGAAGATCGTTATCGAGGTACTCGGAAAAGGCTCAACGAAAGAGTAACCGTGCCTTCTTCGTTTAGGTCAGTGACTTGTAGCGCCCGGAAACGTCGGCTTTGATGCGGTCAACGAGTGATGGTGAAAGTTGGAGGTGGTTTAGCAGGTCTTTGATCATGCTGACCTCTTCAGCAGCAAGCTTAGCATCAGCGTGAGCTAGAAGTAGCATGTCTTCGAAGAGTCGAAGGGAATCTGAGCTACGGCAGGGATACTCGACTTTGAAATCAGAAGAGGTCGCCAATGTCTCGGCTTGATCGAGAAAGAGAAAACCAGCTCCAATTCCTTTGGCGAAAGAAAAAAGGAGTTTTTCTTCATTGGGGTGAATCTTGCCATCGGAGCGGATCAATGTGATCAGCGTGGCCAAGTATTGGATTTTTTCAGTGCGTTCCATGGGGGCTCAGTTGGACTGGCTGCCTCCGTGGATGGCACCGTGAAGGTGCTCAACGAGTTTTCGTAAAAGGAGGATTTCTTCGAAAGCTAGGCGGTTATCAGCATGGGCGAGAAGAAGCATGTCGTCGAGAAGTTGCAGGGCAAGGGAATTGTTTTCGGGGTATGAGGCTTCGAAGTCAGGAGACGAGGCAAGTTTTTCCGCTTCTTCCAGAGAAGAGGGGTCTGCCCCAATACCTTCTGCCAGCTTTTGAAGGAGTTTCTCTTCTTCACTATCGACATCATTGTCTGAGCGAACGAGGCTGATCAGATTGGCCAGATATTGAATCTTTTCACTCTGTTCCATGGCGGACCAATGATGAGGGGACAGTAACTTATCTAAGGCAATTTCTGAAGTCAAACGGCTGGACCAATCACTTCGGTGATGCGAAGTGAGTTTGGTTATTCATCTCGGGCCTTATCTTCAGAAGATAGCCAATAAGATGAAGTCATGTCAGACATAGAAAAAGTTGTCCTAGCCAGTAAGAGGCTCGAAAAACTTCTAAAAGAGAACTTCGGTGGGAAGGGTAAGGGGCTTCATGAATTAACTGAGAGCTCGAGGAGAAGCCTGTCGGAAGCGGTGATAAAAAAGCTTCATTATGTGGCAACTCTCAGAAATAAGGTCATTCATGAAGACGGGTACGACCATCTGGACGATCCTGAATCCTTCGACCGTGCGACTCGATATCTAGACGAGCATTTAGCTGAAAATGAATCCTCTCGGGTAGGGAGTCGTGGATTTATCCTGATAACGCTTTCTGTTCTGATTATTCTAGGGGTGCTGGCGTTCTTTTATTGGACCCGAGTCAGCTAAATGAAGCAAATGTGAAAGACGAGCGTTAACTTTCCTTGGTAGAATCCCACCTACAATACTCACCTCCATGGACGGACGCCCCAAAAAATTATTGAAGATCATCCAGCACGTGATGGGGAATCACCGAGAAAAAACCTTTGATAAAAAGGGCTTGTGTTGAGCACTTCCCTGAGAGAAGTATTTGAAGACAAACGTCTCGTGGGAAGGGGGAAGGCCCTCCTGCGAGTGCTCAAAGACCTGAAGGAGAAAATCTCAGAGGGAAATAGTTCACCTAAAGAGACAGCCCCCCTCAAGAGAGATCTAACAAAAATCTACTGGGAGATTCTTGAGCTGATCATTCAACAGGGCTTACTGAGCTCAGTCGACACGTTCTCTAGAGAGGAGCGCCTTCTCATTGATTTTGGATACATTGACCCTGCTCTCATCACGGGGGAATTAACTGAAGGCAAAGGTGAAAAGGAAATAGAGAGCCTTCTTCTCCAGCTTCACAAGCCAGGTGATCATGATCAAGAACCGATCTACTTCTTGAGCGAATGGGCCTGTGGCTGGGATCTGAGCAACAGTCTCTTTGGATTTGGAGAGGGAGAGATTGGTGAAGACACCCAACTCGTTGAGGAAGACGCGGACGAACAGAAAATGAAGCTCCTCAAAATGAGGCAGGGAATCGATGTTAAACTCTTGCCTCACTACCGAAAGCTTCCAGGGGTTAACGATCAGTTCCTGCGAAATCTCGTTTCAGGAGAATTTGATCGCAATGTAGAGCTAATCACTTTGGCTCTTAAGGCGAATCCAGATGAAATCAGTGTGGCTCAGAGTCGAGTCCTCGCTTTTCACAGAACTCTTTTCAAACAGGTCGAAGCGATCATTGCCGACCCAAAGGAGAAAAAGTTACTGGTTCTTAGGGAGAAACTCTTTCGCTCTCTGCTTCAACTTCGCTCAAAAGACGCCGAGTCCCACAAGGAGGAGGAGAAGAAAAAAGGTAAAAAGGAAACCAAGCTCCAAGGCGAGATGGTGAAGAAGGAGTTGATGCTGATGAAGAGCCTTCTGCCCATTGGAGGCATGGAGGGGAAGGTTTTCCAGACAAGCCCTATTCTTGAGGAGCTGAAGTCTCCAATCGGCAAAACCTTTGTGGGTCAATGGATGCAGCAGATCCGTGCTTGTGACCCCTACATACCAGAGGAACTGTCTGTCGTGATTGTTCCTTATCGAGGAAGTGGTTTTTTTGAATGGGACAAGAACACACTCATCGTTCCTCTGAGTCCATCGGTGCCCAAAGAAGAAGCCGTGATTAGAGCCGTTGCAAGTTACCGCATCCTCATGGACAAGCTTGAAAACGATGGCCGACTGAAACTTCAGTATGAAAAGAGTTTTGATAAGGGCCAGTTCAAAGAACGCTTTTTCAAGGATTACACACAGTGGGTGACTCACGTTTCTCACGGACATCGCCGAATCATGAACGACAAGAAGCTCGACTTTTTCATGGATTACGTCGGGCCATCCTGTGAAAAACTTTTTGCTTCAAACAAACTGATGCACCAGTCATCGTTTCAACTGCGACGGCGTGTCCGTGACCTCACGGCACAGGTCGATATCTCACAGGAAGAATATATGGAGCTCAGTTGTTGTTATCACATTTTGAAAGAGCATAAAAAGGCTGAGTACTATTTGGACTTGGCGCTATCGTCAGGTCGCCCTTCGCCTCAGGTGCTGCTTTCTCGAGGCGTGGTGTACCGTGCTTTATCTGACGCGAAAATGGCTCAGAATGCTCTAAAGCAGTGCTCGAAAGTTTTCAAAGACAGCATTTACGGAGTTTACGCCTCCAGACTGCTCGAGAAAAAGTGAACTGAAATTTCGGCATCCTCGACCGAATGAACGAACTCGATCTGCCTTTTATGCTCATGGGCCTCTTGGGAGGCTTGGCCATCTTCCTTCATGGGATGGACACCATGACGGTTGCCCTGAAGGCCGTCGCAGGGCTGGGGCTGAAAGGGGTCCTTAAGAGACTCACCTCAAATCGCTTTATTGCGGTCTTCACCGGAGCTGGAGCTACGGCTGTCGTGCAGTCATCCTCTGTGACCACGGTGTTGGTGGTAGGGTTCATCTCCGCTGGAGTGATGACGCTGCAACAATCGATCGGTGTGATCATGGGGGCTAACATT
>Ga0233432_10003881_pt1 | contig 13400 bp, 10 predicted proteins | sample SI_122_August201_6_FD_179870 | JGI IMG/M metagenome (GOLD analysis project Ga0233432, IMG submission 179870) | Seawater microbial communities from Saanich Inlet, British Columbia, Canada - SI_122_August2016_10_MG | ecosystem: Environmental > Aquatic > Marine > Inlet | place: Canada: British...
ATTAAATTCGGAAGGTGACGGGATCATTCGTTTGTCCCGAGAAACCAAAGGACGCAAAGGGAAGGGCGTTACTCTGGTAAATGGTGTGCAAGGCAGTGAAGCTGAATTAAAAGCGCTGGGTAAACGTCTGAAACAGATTTGCGGGACTGGTGGCACGGTAAAAAATAGCATCATTGAAATTCAGGGTGATGTGCGTGAGAAAATTAAACCGGAACTTGAAAACATGGGACATAAAGTAAAATTGGCCGGTGGATAAAAAGTGGAAAGTGGAAAGTGGGAAGTAGGGAGGAAGAAGGCCGCAGGCCGATATCCGCCATGGGGTTCGCAGAACCCCTGATCAATCACGTACAACCTGAGTTAAAAGTGAAAGTTAAAAGTTAAAAGTTAAAAGTTAAAAAATAAAAAAGGATAGATGTATGGACACCAAAACTGAAACTGAAATAGAAGCGGCGGTATTCAGAAGATTACTTGAACATCTGGATTCAAGAAAAGATGCGCAGAATATTGATCTGATGAATCTGGCGGGTTTCTGCAGGAACTGTTTGTCCAAATGGTATGTTGCCGCCGCGGCAGAAAATGGAGAGAACGTGGATTATGAGTCAGCCCGCGCTTTGGTCTATGGCATGCCTTATGCAGACTGGAAAGAAAAGTATCAGACTGAGGCCACCGAAGAGCAGAAACGCCTGTTTCAGGAGAGTTTCCCCAAATCCTAGTATTTAAGTGCTTGTCAGCCTATTGGGAAAAATGCGAACTGAGTCACTAAGAACTCCCGGGAAAATGCGAACTGAGTCACCAACCCCCTTTGCACAACTGGGATAGGATATCTCCAAGGTCAGCAACTAATTTACTTTGATCAGTTCGGTCAAATTTGGTTAGAGACTTAAGGAGAAAATGATGGGTACTTTAAATCTCAGTAAGGCAGTAAAGAATCCAGTGCTTGTCGGGGAAGTAGATTTTTCCCTGTTAAATGATCTTCCGTCCAGGTTTGAGCTGAATCCTCTACAACGCAGTAATCGTGTGAATATTCGTCTTCGTAATGAAGATATCAGTACCCTGGAGGCATTGGCTTTGGCAGCAGGGATGCCATTTCAGGCTTTTCTCGCCGATGTAATTCACAGGCATGCCAATACAAGTGTGAAAGACTCCTAAACCGGTATGTAAAAAGACTTAAACAGTCGATAAGTGCTTATTGACTGAGTACTCTTTGCTGCTCTTCATGTGGTATCACTTTTTCGATATCAAACCAGTTCAATTCTTCATTCCTGTCCAGATCTCTCAAATACAGTATATGCCCGTCCAGCTGCCATGTTGCATCAGATTGTATGGGAAGCCCCTCATTATTTAGTGCAAAGCGAAGGGAAAAGAAGCCGCTATGGATGCGCATAATAAAGAATGGAGAAAAGGGCTGTGTAATTCTTACCTGAAGCTCACGTATAAATTCATTTTTTGTGTCCAGAACCAGTGTGCCAATCAAGTGTTTATAGATGTTTTTTCGATCATCTTCCATGCCCTTGAATTCCAGCGTATGTATATAGCCCTCCTGTTTAACAAGGTGCAAAGACTCTGGAATTATCATAGCCAGGAAACGTTCCTTTTCACTGCCTTCCCTTGCTCTTTCTTCTTCGACTATTGAGCGCTTGGTATTCTGGCGTCTTTGCAGGCGCCTCTGCATGCGACGCTCATGCCTTGACTGACGCTCGAGAGATGGAGGGCTACCATTTATCGAGATTATCTGGTCACTTTGTAAAAAGGATTTTGAGGGATCGACACGACGTGCCAGCTTTTCCATGTCCAGTTTGTCGTCGGTTATATATGTATAGGCCCAGCTACCGTCATAAATATTGACAGTTTTTTCAACATAGCTGTTTATCAGATCAAGGTATTGCGCCTGTGTATAGGGATCGTTGCTTGAAGTTACAGGAGGCTGAGCCAGAGCTGCAGCATTCCAGAGTAATAGTAAGAGGAGGGAGAGAAAGGCGCTTCCTGTTTTCATACTAGTGTTGACCCCAGGAAGCTGAAAATATTTTTAGCCAGCCTTAATCAGTTGGAACAAGTTTAATCGCTTTAATTTCAATCTTATCCCAGACTTTGCCGTCAATATAAGGATCCTTTGCCAGGTGCTCCTCAAGACTTTGACGGTCAGGAAAATCAAGAATTAATGCTGAGCCAATCATAGCCTCGTCATCATCAAGAATTGCGCCGCCCATTAGAAACTTTCCATCAGCAATCATTTGCGAGACGTTTTTCAGGTGTGTCTCACGATGTTGCATACGCCGTGCTAGCGCATCACTATCGGTAAAATCCATGGCTGTGACAAGAAATTGCATAGTTACCTCGCGTTTTTTTAATCAAGATGTCAGTGTAACAATTCGATGTTGTATTACTTACTTAAGTCTAAAGTCAGCGCCAGTTTTATCGCAACCTCCATTACACTTCGGTAATGAATTTTGTCACCAGACAAGCTTCCAGCCCTTCAATACCTTCTTCGGAACCATGACCACTTTCCTTGATTCCGCCAAAGGGTGATTCAGGGACAGAAATCCCGAAACTGTTAATACCTATCATGCCGGCTTCCAGTTGCTCGCCTAATTGATTAACGCGTCGCGTGTTTTCAGTGAAGGCAAATGCCGCCAGACCGAAAGGCAGACGATTGGCTTCTTTCATTGCTGCATCAAAGTCATTGAATGAATTTATTAGTGCAACAGGTCCGAAAGGTTCTTCGTTCATGATGCGTGCACTTAAGGGAATATCGGAAAGGACTGTGGGCTTGTAAAAATTACCCGGACCTTCAATGGCTTCGCCACCGGTGTTCAGTGTGGCACCGTTTTTCACTGCATCATCAACCAGATCGCTAATAGCATCACGACGACGGGAATGGATGAGTGGGCCCATTTGTGTATTTTCATCGAGACCGTTGCCAACGACAATTTTATTTACCCGGGCAGTAAAGCCTTCAACAAAGCGGGCATGCAGGGATTCATGTACATAGAATCGTGTCGGTGATACACAGACCTGGCCGGCATTACGGAATTTGGCAGCCACTGCCATGTCGAGTGTACTTTCCAGATCAGCATCCTCAAAAACCAGAACCGGTGCATGACCACCAAGTTCCATGGTGGTGCGGATCATATTGTCGGCGGCCAGTTTCATCAGGGCTTTGCCTACAGGGACAGAGCCGGTGAAAGACATTTTGCGAATTATGGGTGAACTCAGCAAGTAAGTAGAAATCACATGAGGCACGCCATAGACCACGGATAACACGCCATCTGGCAGTCCGGCATCCTGCAAGCATTTAGCCATTAACAGTCCTGTTGCCGGCGTTTCTTCTGCTGGTTTGAATACACACGAGCAGCCCGCAGCTAGTGATGCTCCCATTTTTCTGGCTGGATTTCCTTGCGGGAAGTTCCACGGGGCAAAAGCTGCCACAGGACCCACAGGCTCTTTCACCACATACATACGTGAACCAGGTTGGCGCTGGGTCAGGACACGACCATAGGCGCGGCGTCCTTCCTCGGCATACCATTCCAGTACTTCCGTCGACATTTTGAGTTCCATACGCGACTGCATGATGGGTTTGCCGGACTCCAGAGAAGCCGCTGTGGTGATCTGTTCTTCTCTTTCCCGCATTAATGCTGCTGCTTTTCTGAGCACGGCACTACGTTCTTCAGGTAACTTGTCGCGCCATACCTTAAAGCCTTCCTCAGCCGCAGCAAGGGCGCGATCCAGATCAGCTTCTGTGGCATGGGGTAATTCTCCAAGCACCTCACCAGTGGCAGGGTTCAGAACATCTTCACTTTTTCTGTCGCCTTTTGACACCCACTCCCCTGCAATAAAAAGCTGTAATTCCGGATAATGTGCCAGGGGATTGGTGTTCAGTTGTTCTGCTTGTGCCACGGTTTGCTCCTGCGAATAAAATTGACTGTGCTGATACGCTAAAAAGGGGCGTAATGATCACCCAAAAGGGAGTCTGAGTAAAATTAATTCGCTATACTCTTGCTCCGACTAAGTTAACTCACTCCAGATTTAAAGGTATTTCCATGGCAGACCAAGACCTTATCCCTTTTAGTGACAAATACAAACGCATTGCTACGGAAGAGGCGTGGGCTCCCGAGGAATTGCTAAAGATGTATGCAGATCTTTATAACAGCAAGACCTATGATGATCCCGGGTTTGACAGTTTATGGGGTTTTTACGGTTCGTCTATGGAGCCACGACCGGCGACAGTCAGGAGAAAACTGGCAGACCTGGATGATGAGCGGATAGCCGATATGGACGCGGCGGGCATCGATTTCGCCATTCTTTCCCTGACTTCGCCAGGGGTTCAGGTTTTTGACCGGGACACAGCAGTAACTCTCGCCAGGGACAGTAATGACATGCTGAAAGAGGCGATTGATCGACATCCCGATCGCTATGCAGGCTTATGTGCTATCGCACCGCAAGCACCTGAACTGGCGGCACTGGAATTGGAGCGTTGCAAGAATTTAGGCTTTCGGGGAATCATTAATAATTCCCACACCTTTGGGGAATACCTGAGCGACCCAAAATTCTGGCCTATTTTTGAAGCTGCTGAAGCGATGGACATGCCAATTTATCTACACCCCACTACGCCGCCAAAAAACATGATTGAACCGATGCTGGAAGTCGGTCTGGATGGCGCTATTTTTGGTTTTGGTGCGGAAACCGGTATGCATATGCTGCGTATTATTACGGCCGGGGTATTTGACCGCTTCCCGAAACTGCAAATGATTATTGGTCACATGGGTGAAGCCTTGCCGTATTGGATGTATAGATTGGATTTCATGCACAACGCACAGGTTTCATCGCATCGTTACGAGACGTTGAAACCCTTGCAGAAAAAAGTCAGCGATTATCTGAAAGAGCATGTCACTATCACCAGCAGCGGCATGGCCTGGGAACCGGCGATTAAATTTGCCCAGCAACAGATTGGTCTCGATCGCGTGATGTATGCCATGGACTATCCGTATCAATATGTAAAACAGGAAGTGACTGATATGGATAATATGGATATGTCAGATGAGCATAAGAAGATGTTTTATCAGGATGTGGCAACCAAAGTCTTTAAGTTATAAAAAATTCCTTTCATCCAGAGAGTAATAGCTACTGCGCTCGCCCATGCTTCGTTAAAATTATTTTTTGAACCGGTTACATACAACTGTATGCGCCCGGTTTCAAAAAATAATTTTGCCTCGCCTGAGTTTCGCTCGTGACGCTACCAGAAGTTGGGCTTTATTAGGTAACTGCGTTCCCCATTGGCGGATGACGCTGCGCTTTTCCGCCCTATGGTGATTTGAAAGAAGCAGGTAGGGCGGAAAAGGCCACAGGCCGTCATCCGCCAATGGAAGGCAAAGCCTTCCCGATTTACCTGCATGTTTCGGCTTCTTTTTTACGGGTTCGCCAGTGTGAATTTCTCAGGGTAGGCGTTGTCACCGGGGTCAATAATCAGTGCCATCCTTGGCCCCTGAACTATTTCCACAATATTCGAATACGACGCTATCAATACTCCGGTGTCTTCATCGATATCCAGCATGCGCATAAAGGCCTGGGTGCGCGGCATTGGCAGTACGCCATATTCTTTTGTTGCTGGATCAAAGCGGTAAATTACATCGCCGTTGGCGGTTGGAATCCAGACCACTTTACGTACCGGATCCCAGGTGGCGGCATAAGGTGCAGAAGCAATATCGGGTAAATCATAGATGCCCACGGTTTCTCGGCTGTTGATATCAAACTCAAGCAACTGACCAGAGCCATACAGGGCGACATACATCATGTCATCTTCAGTAATGGTAATGCGGCGTGGGCCGGCATTGGGGTCAGGCAGCTGAAAAGGCCCGATATATTCTTCGCGGCTTATGTCAAAGCCACCAATGGTGCCGTTTCTTAACTGGCTGTACCAGACTTCGTCATGCTCATCATTCATGATCAATCCGTACATGGCAGGTGCAAAATCTTCACGGCCGGGTGACGCCGGTGCTGTCCAGATGTCGGCATTGCCTTCATTGGGTTCAAAATAGCCCACCGCGTTATTACCGATGTCTGAAAACCAGATGCGTCCACGCTCATCGCTAAGCAATTCATGTTCCCAGCCAAAGCTGAGATCATGAATACCCGGGCTTCTGCCGTCATTGGTTTTTAATTGCCAGGTTTCCCATTGTCCTGTCGCCATATCCTTATGCCCGATAATGCTGTTAAACAGTGGCGTTACCCACAAGGAATCGTCGGCACCGCGATGCAGGGAATGAGGACCCATGAGGATGCCGTTAGTGGGCACATCCTGCAGGGTCTGCTCCCCGCTTGCCACATCAACCACAATCATATTGTTTGAAGCAACATCAGCCAGCCAGAGTTGAGCAGGATCACCGAGCATCAAGGCTTCACGAATGGCATTGGGATGGGGGACTTCATATTCCCAGATCACCGTGTTGTCATTGGCAATGACAGGAGCACCCCAGTCGTATCCAGAAATAGTATCCATCGCGTCATTAAAGTGTTCGGCCAGGGTATTCACAACCTGAGGGACATTACCCACATAATAGGCACCGTCTGTGGCGCCATCAGGATCAACCACCTGATCAGACCCGCTGCCGCGGGCAAACTCCCAGGTTGACAGATAATTCATGTATTTAACCAGTGCATCCCAGCCCCGGGTGCGTGCCTGAAGGGGATCCGGGGCATCCAGGTTGGCAATAATGCCAGCATAGGCACGGACCTCAGGGGCAGGTACCTGATGGCAATCAACGCAATTGAGGATGAAGCTGGATTTCACTTGCCGATTTTCGATACGTCCCAGCCAGGCGGATGCGGGAGCTACTTCAGCCTGATTACTTGTGGCTGCCATGACAAAAGTCAGCTCAAAAACTGAGTCTGAAACGGTAGCGCTAATGTCTCTGGAAACCTGCTCATAGCCCAGTGCTCGAGCAGAAACCGGCAGGGCATCAGCAAGTGCATCTGCATAGTCTCCGGGAAAAGAAAACATACCCTCTGCGTTAGTAAAGACAGTCACCACACTGGCGCCAGTGGCCGCTTCGTCACGGTCAAAAATCACCTGAACCTGAGATAAGGGATTGTTGTTCTGATCAAGCACCTGGCCATGCAAGCTTGCTGCAAGTGCTGACGCGCTCAATAAAAAAGCGCTTATAAAAGTAAAGCCGTACTTTAGAATTAGTGTTATATGACCTGGCATGATATTCCTTATCAGATTTAAAGGTTATGTTAAAATTTACGCTAAAAAATAGGTGCTTCTATACTTTGCTAAAGTAGAATCTTTCTGCTTTTTGATGGCAAAAGTATATGCTGATAAACCGTGTAAATACCAGTAACAGCTGCCATTGCTTTCCGCTCTTTGCGGATTCATATTCATTCCATCTTTTACTTTTATAGTAGGCCTTTTAAATAGCAGCTGTGCTAAATAGTACAGCTACTAAAAGCTAATGGGGTTTAAGAATAATAATGATTGAGTGTGTTTCTCAGACAAGTTTCCGGAGTTGCCTGGCCATATTGGTGTTGTTCGGTCTGACAGTATTTCAGGTGTTGGCCCAGGAAGGTGAACCACCTCCCATTGGCGGGCTTACCGGCGGAAAAAGTGTGTTCATTCCGGCCTTGCCTGCAGACTTGCAAATTGACGGTCGTCTTGATGATTCTGTCTGGGAGCGGGCGGCCCTTGTTTCAGATTTTCATCAGATGTCACCCTTTGAATATTCCCCGCCCAGTCAAAAAACTGAAGTCCGTATTTTTTATACCGAGGATGCGCTTTACATAGGGGCGCGCATGTTTGAGGAAGATCCCTCCCTGATAACTGCCAATGTCCTGCTCCAGGGGCAGGGCTTGCCCAATGACGACAGCTTTAATCTGATGCTGGATCCCTACCTTGATCGGCGCAGTGGTTTTATTTTTGAAATCAATGCCAATGGCGTCAGGGTGGAAGGCATTTATCAGAATGTGTCCGGGGTTGATCGCAACTGGAGTGGTATCTGGCAGGCTGAATCCAGTATTGACGATCAGGGCTGGGTAACAGAAATCCGCATCCCTTTTCAGAGCTTATCCTTTGATCCCGGTAACACAGAATGGGGCATTAATTTTCGCCGTACCATCCGCCGCAACGCAGAAGAAATTGCCTGGGTAAGTCGCAACCGCCTGCTCAACCCCAGTATCGCAGGAACGGCTACTGGACTGGAAGGTTTGCAACAGGGACTGGGGCTGGACGTGGTGCCCTATCTTGTCATGCGTAAAGAGCGTGTGTTTGGACCCGGCGGTTATGAAGATGAAGTACTGGAGCCGCAAATAGATTTGTTTTATAAAATTACTCCCCAGCTTAATGCGGCTCTTACCATCAACACTGATTTTTCTGCCACTGAAGTGGATACACGTCAGGTTAACCTTACCCGCTTCAATCTTTTCTTTCCTGAGCAGCGTGATTTCTTTATTCGTGATGCTGACATTTTTCAGTTTGGTCGCATTGGTGTTGGCGCCAATTTTAATGAAGAGGGTAATGATGCCTTGCCCCGATCCGCGCTGCAAAACGGGCGCCCATTTTTCTCGCGTCGTATCGGACTCAGCCCCGGGGGGCAGCCAGTGGATATTAATGTCGGGGCGAAGCTTAGTGGTCGGGTTGGCGATTGGGATGTGGGTACTCTGGTAGTTAACCAGGACGAAGATGAAGTATCGGGAATTGATGCCCAGACGGTTTTTGTAGGACGCGCTGCATTGAATGTATTGAACGAATCCCTGCTAGGGGTGATTGCTACCAGTGGCGATCCCCGGTCCAATGTTGATAATAATCTGGTGGGTGCAGATTTTCGTTACAGGAATTCGCGCTTGCCTGGCAATAAAGTCGTTGAGGGCGAAGTGTGGTATCAGCAGACTGATACCGATGGCATCAGTGGTGACGACGCCTCATGGGGCTTTGGTATCAGTTCGCCAAATACGGCAGGCTGGCGCGGTGGCTACCGCTATAAACGTATTGAAGACAATTTCAACCCGGCTCTTGGTTTTGTTAATCAGACCGGCATTGAAGATCATTCCGCTGACATTGGTTTTCGCCATTTTCTACCGACAGGAAATTATGTGCGTTCGGTTTATGCCGGTGCAGATACTTATCGCAACAGTGATCTGGCCACTGGCCAGGTAATTTCCGAAGTGAAGGACATTCGCGCCAATGCCAACAACAATGTCGGGGATACGGTGTCTGTGGCCGTTATCAGGACACGGGAAGTACTGGACAGGAATTTCACGATTTACCGCTCCAGCACTGGCAGCGGGAATATCGTGATTCCGCCAGGGGATTATGCCTTTACCCAGGGCTCTGCGCGTCTGAGTTTTGCAGGGCGCCGCCGCCTGTCAGGCAATATCCGCATGACCTGGGGTGACTATTTTGGCGGCAACAATTTCCAGCGCAGTGTGGGAGTGAACTGGCAGCCCAGTAATCGCTATAACCTGGGCATGGATGTGGCGGAAAATGAGATACAACTGCCAGAAGGTAATTTTACCGTACGACAAATTTCTTTTGATTCCCTGATTAATTTTACCCCGGAAATAAGCTGGTCCAATCGTATTCAGTACGACAATGTTTCGGAAGGAATCGGAATTAACAGCCGCATGCGCTGGATTCCTGAGGCGGGAAGGGAAGCTTTTCTTGTGCTTAACTGGGGTATGCTGGATCTGGATAAGGATAATGAATTTAACTCAATCAACGGCGACTTTTCCCTTAAATATAATTATACGTTCAGGTTTTAATGCAGGGATGAGCAGTAGCTACTGCGCTCGCCCATTAAGGGAACAGCTTTAGTTACAAATTCTTCGGGGCTGAAGCCCCTCCTACAAACTTTTGAGCTTTATTGGGTGAGGGATGTTCGCTGGTTTTTTACGCCAATATTTATCTATTTGTCGGGCTTGGTGTTCAGGGGTATAAAGGTGTTTCTTCAGGAAAATTTAGTTATGAAAAAACCAATGAAAGAATTTATTAAAGTAATCAGTTTCGTCTTCTGTGTGTTTCCCTTTTCAGTCATGGCCCAGGGCGGACTTGATTTTGATGCTATTGAAATCAGAACAGTTGAGCTTGAAAGCAATGTGCATATTCTGATGGGCGGTCCGGCGCAGGGGAATGTGTTGGTGGTATCAGGAGACGATGGCATCTTTATTGTTGATTCCATGTATGCTCCCATGCACGACAAACTGGTGGCGGCAATTCGCGCCATTAGTGATGCGCCGATTAAATATCTGGTTAATACCCATATGCATGGCGATCATACTGCTGGCAATGATGCTATGGCAGCACTTGGTGCCAGGGTAATCGGACAGGAAAATATACTGCCGCGCCTGCAGGCATTGGGGGCCGGTAATCTCCCGGTGTTAACCTACAAAGACTCCATGACTTTGTATTTGAACGATGAGGAAATTTCTATCTTCTGGCCAGAGTCTGCCCACACCGACCATGACTCCATGATCTATCTAAAAAATGCCAACATCCTGCATGTAGGGGATATTCCTTCGAATTTGCGTTATCCCAATATCGGTATCGATGATGGCGGCAGTGTTGATGGCATGACGCGAGCCGCAAGGCTGGTTCTGGAAATGACCGATGCAGATACCCGGCTTATTGCCGGACATCTGGGACCTCTGGTGCCACGAGTGGAAATGACAGCACAGCTGGATATGTTTGCCGAGGTCAGTCGGCGCATTCAGGCGATGATTGATCAGGGAATGACATTGGAGCAAGTGCTGGCCGCCAGGCCTACTGCTGATTTTGATGAAGCCCGTGCAGCTGGCGCCATCACCCCGGAGCGCTTTACCGGGCTGGTCTATACTGATCTTTCCAGAAGACCATAATTTTTCCAATAAAAAAGGGCCTGAAGGCCCTTTTTTAACTTTTACAGAAGCTGATTCTAGAAAGGATAACCGTTCTTGCCAACCTGCATGGTAATCCATTTAAGCTCAGTACATTCATCAATAGAGAAATGCCCGCCTTCACGACCATGTGAAGAACCCTTCACGCCGCCAAAGGGAATGACCGGTTCGTCGCGAACACTGGGTCCATTGACATGGACCATGCCGGTTTCCAGATTCTCGATGCAGTACCAGATCTTTTGCATATCATTGGAAATTACTGCGGAAGACAGACCGTAGTCCACATCATTGGCCAGTGCTACAGCGTGCTCATGATCATTGGCTTTAATAATGGAAGCTACCGGACCGAACACTTCTGTTTTGAACAGGCTCATGCTGTCTGTGACATCGGCAACGGCAGTAGGCTGGAAGACATTGCCTTCATAGCCACCACCGGCTAACAACTTGGCACCAGAAGCAACGGCGGCATCCAGATGCTCCTTGATAAATTCAGGCTGGGTAGTACGAATTAACGGACCAACAATCAGGCCAGGTTCGCGCGGGTCATTGCCGTAGGAAATGCCTTCTACTTTCTTGGTCATTTTTTCGCAGAATTCATCATAGACACCGGCTTCAACAATGACGCGTGAACCTGTCATACAAATCTGGCCCTGATGCATGTAGTTACTAAATGCTGCTGTATCGACGGCATAATCCACATCTGCATCATTGAGAACGAGAATCGGGTTTTTGCCACCCATCTCCAGTGCGAAACGTTTACCCGCCGCTGCAGCGGTAGCACCAACCTGGCGGCCCACACGGGTGGAACCGGTGAAGGTAACGAATTTAACGCGGGGATCAGTGATCAGGCCATCGCCCAGTTCAGCACCCTGGGCAGGGATGACATTTAGTACACCGGGTGGAAAGCCTGCATCAGTAAATAATTCACCGAGTTTAAGGCCAACAACCGGCGTCATCTCAGAGGGTTTTAAAATCATGGTATTACCGGCGGCCATGGAGAAACCGATTTTGCGCACACCCAGCAACAGTGGAAAGTTGAAAGGGGCAATCGCTACGGTGACACCCAATGGACGGCGGATAGCCATGGACTTAACACCCGGATAATCGGAGAGATAGGTTTCGCCTTTGACACGGCGGCATTCGCCGGCCATGGAGCGCAGGAAGCCAGGAGTGTGATGGGTTTCATAACCGGCTTTAAGCATGGTGGAGCCGGCTTCGTCGATGAGCACATCGCGTAGTTCGGCAGCGCGTTCTTCCATCAGGTCTGCGGCATCCAGAAACAGTTTTTCGCGGGCAGACGGAGCCAGGTCTTTCCAGGTTTCGAAGGCTTTTTGCGATGAAGCAATGACTGTCTCCAGGTCTTCTTTCTGGGCATTTTGAACCTTGGCATAGACTTCGTTTGTTGCCGGATTCATGTCATCACTGAATTTACCGGAAGCCGATGATTGATACTTTCCGTCAATGAATAATTGATATTCGCTCATTTTATTCTCCCACCCTGGGTGTTGTTTATTAGATCTGGTTATTGCCTGACTAAATTGCAGGCTTGATGTTTATATTCTTTTGCGGCATTGCGCGCATGAAAGGCATGTAAAGTATCGAATCGTGCAGGCAAGATCAAATGGAATTTGGATCGCTGATCTCTTCACTAATGACTAAATTACAGCCTTAGCTCAATAGCCGCTTGCAGTGACAGTTTTGCCAGTAATCCTGCTTCTTCATTCAGGCCTGTAGCTGACAGTGCCAGCGCGGCTTTCAGTCTTTGCTGATAATCCGTTTCCTCTAATGCCCCGCGGTATAAAAGCATGCCCAGCCAATGGGTCACAAGCAGGCCGCTGAAGCACAGAAAATGATAAGCGCCCGGTTCGACTGATTTGCGGTCTGTCGCTGCTCTGTCCAGCAGCTCATCAAGCAGGCTTGCCATTGCCTGTACGATGTTATCCACGCCTGCCTTGAGCGGGTTATCAGTGTCGGTGCCTGTAATGTCTTGCCGAATAATTGTCAGCAGTGCTGTTAATGTTCGCCCTTCATCGCCAAGAACTTTGCGCTTGAGGAAATCCAGTGCCTGAATCCCGCTGGTACCTTCATATATCGACGAAACGCGAATATCCCGCACCATTCGTTCTATTGGATAGTCATTGGTGTATCCGTAACCCCCGAGTACCTGAATACCCTGATTCGCCACCTGAAAGGCGGTTTCCGACCCTATAGTTTTGGCGATGGGTAATAACAGTTCGCCTAAATTGAGGTATTGCTGTGCCGCCTCAGCATCGTCTGTTGCTTCTGCAAGGTCGAGGTAGGCAGCCGTTCTCAAGGTCAGGGCTCTGATCATTTCACTTTTTGCGGTCATCTCCAGCAACATGCGTTTTACATCAGCATGTTCACTGATCATCACCGGTGAACTATCCGGACGACCACCCTGGGGACGCTCTTGTGCATATTCCAGAGCTCTCAGTGTCGCTGTATTCGCGACAGCAGAACCCTGAACACCCACCGCAAGGCGCATACCATTCATCATGATGAAAAGCGCTTGCAGGCCT